>OIZO01001015.1_pt1 | contig 16130 bp, 13 predicted proteins | sample 1588551 | NCBI WGS metagenome assembly OIZO01 (sample SAMN03283271) | human gut metagenome | biome: human-associated habitat; material: feces | host: Homo sapiens | place: Peru | collected 2012 | reverse complement strand
CGCCCCACACCCGTCAGGGCTTCGCCCTGCCACCCTCTCCCAGGAGAGGGTTTTTTCTTTATTTTTCCCGTGCCACCACAACAAACCGGCCGTTGTCCGTGTGATAGGCGCAGGTGACCAATGTGATAAGCCTGTCCCCGGGCTGGGCGGTGACGCCGGTGTCGTAGCAGGCGTGGGTCTTGTAGTAGTCCATGGCCTCCCGGTAGCTGTCCTCGGACTCCGCGTCAATGAACTTATAGAACTTGAAGCAGTTCTCGGTTTTATAGTACACCCGGTCCCGGAAGGCGGCCAGGACCTCATATTCCCGCTCCTCGTCCCACAGGTCCAGCTTCACCCTGGGGTGCTGCTGCCAGTAGGACTTCTGCTCATATTTCATCAGGCTGCGGAACATAGAGCCGTCCAGCATATTGTGGGCGTAGATGATCAGATTGTCGCTCTCCGGGTCCAATGAGCAGTTGGCGTCGATAAAGGGGAGCCCGGCAAAGCTGTACTTCTGGTCAAAGCCCAGGTGCAGGTATTTTTCCGGATCCTGAGGGGTATACATGACGGGGTAGTCGATCTTTGTCCCCTGGATGGTCAGCCAGCCTACGGTATCTTCGTTCTCCTCCCGCTTCTCCTGTAGGAAGGGCAGGTATTCCCGCTCCTTGGGGGCCTCAGCGGTCTCTGACGGCTGGGTTTCTTCCGTCGTCTCCCTGGTAATGACCGGTTCCGTTTCTCTGGGCTCTGTAGCCCTGGGAGCCGCCGGGGCCGTGGTCACGGCCTCCATCAGGGTTTCTCCCGGCTTCTCCGGGGTGGACCGGACCAGGGCCACCACCACCGCCAGATTCACGCACAGCACAGTCAGCAGGACCGCCAGCAGGATCACCACCGGAGGCGGCCCCGACCTCCGGGCATGTTTGTACGCTTTTCTCATAGTCATTTGTAAAGAAGGGGCTGTTAAGAAACGCTGTCATTGCGAACCAGTGACCGGTGTCACTGGTGTGGCAATCTCCCGGTTGCCTGGGAGGGCCAAGACTGCAGAATGAACAATCTGAAAATCTTGGGGATTGCCACGCCAGTGTACGCACTGGCTCGCAATGACAGGGCGTTATCTAACAGCCCCTATGGGAAGGAAGAAAATTAGCTTATTTAGCCAGCCGGATCCGGCGGATCACAATGGCGGCAGCGCCCAGCAGCATCAGCACGCCGTAGGCGAAGATGGGGGTCACGTCCCCGGTCTTGGGCACAGAGTCCAGCCCATCGGAGGAGCTGCTATGGTGGCTTCCGGAGGAGTCGCCGCCGGTGGTGGGCTTCTTGTAGCCGCAGTCCACGCACTTGCCGTCCTCGAAGTTGTGGTCAGCCGTCTCGCCGCAGCGGGTGCACTCGTGATCGGCGCTGTCCTTCTTGGTCCAGTCGTGACCCAGGGCAGGGATGTCCTTGGTCTCGGTCTCGGTGCAGCCGGGATTCTGGCAGGCTCTGGTCTTCACACCGGCGGTGGTGCAGGTGGCTTCCTGGGTGGTTTCCCAGTCCCCGAAGCTGTGGCCGGTGGCTTTGATCGGCTCAACGCCCTTGGTGGCATCGCAGCGGCTGCACTTCCAGCCGCCGGTGGAGCCGTCGGTGGTGCAGGTTGCGGGAACCTCGTTGACGGCTACGGAGAAGTCGTGGTCCAGGGCGGGGGTAGTGGAAAGGGTCTCGTGCACGGTGTCACACAGCGTGCAATAGATGTACTTTTCGCCAGCTTCGGTGCAGGTCGCTTCTTTCGTAGCAACCTTCAGGCTGTGCTTGCCGCCGTTATTGCCGGGGCAGGTGCTGCTCGCCGCGTACAGCGCAATAGACTCGTCCACTTCTGCGGATTCCGCCATGGCTGCCACAGGCAGGGCCATCACAGCAAGGCTCAACGCAACCAAAGCGGTGGCGATAAAACCGTGTCTTTTCATACATTACTCCTTAATGCTGGTGGAGTTCTCCTCCGGCCCAGCTCAGTTCTGCATTGCCCGCCTTGGCCAGGGACTCCATAGCCACCACGTCCAGCACGGAAGCGCCGCTGTCATCGGCGGCAACAACACCCACCACATGGATCCAGGCTCCGGCGGCGATGTCCTTGTCGGCATACCGCAGGGGCAGAGCCAGCGTGGTCTTCTCGCTGCCGTTGACCAGGGTCCGGTAAACGGTCTTGTTCTCTCCGTCTACGCCCAGCACACCTTCCAGCTCGTAGACCTTGCCGGTCTGGTCGGCGGTGTGGTAGAGGATCTCCGCTACCTGGGTGATGTAGTCGTCATCGGTGAGGGTGGTGGTGTCTTCCTTCAGAGCAGATACCAGGTCCTTTTCCTCGTCCGTCATAGCCACAGGGCCCTGAGGGGCAGAGGCAGCAGAGCCTCCGGGGGTGGTCCCAGCGGGCTTGCTCTGGCCGCAAGCCGTCAGGCAAGCCACCAGAACAATGCAGAGCAAAATTGCAGTCAAACGTTTCATAATTTTTTCCTTTTCTACAGGGATTCCAATTGGCTAACCAAAAGCGTAATGGCCTCAGCCACCCGCCCGGATTTCCGGGCGGGCAGCCGGGGCAAACTGGCTTATTCAGCGTACTGCTTTTCGGTAGCGTCGCAGCGAGAGCACTTGTACTCGATGTAAGCGCCCTTCTCGTCCTCACCGGAGCCAGCGAACTCGGTGAAGGAGTGGCCAAGGGCGGGAACAGTCTCAGGCTGCATCAGGATGGTGTTGCAGACGGAGCACTTCACGCCTTCCTTATGTCCGGCCTCGGTGCAGGTAGCGGCCACAGCCTCGATGATCTCCTCGGTGTGCTCCTTCATGGGCACAGTCTCCTGAGCCTTCAGGACAGTGCCGCAGACGGAGCACTTCTCACCGGCGGTCAGGCCAGTGGCGGTGCAGGTAGCCTCCACGGCGGGAACTTCTACAACAGTGTGATCCTTCATGGGCACAGTCTCCTGGGCCTTCAGGACCTCGTTGCAGACGGAGCACTCCTCACCGGCGGTCAGGCCGTCCTCGGTGCAGGTGGCTTCCTTAGCGGGGAGCACCTTAACGGTGTGATCCAGCTTGGGAATCACAGTCTGGGGCTCGATGACCTTGCCGCAGTCACCGCACTTCAGGCCTACGCTCAGGCCGGTGGAGGTGCAGGTAGCGGGAACTTCATCGATCGGCACGAGATTCTTGTGTTCGCAGTCAGCCTTCTTGACAGGCTCCTTCAGGATCGTGCCGCAGACAGAGCACTTCTCGCCGGCGGACATGGTGTCGGTCTCGGGGATCTCAACGGGAGTGTGCTTGCCGGTGGCGGGAATGGTGCCAACAACGTCAGTCTTACCGCAGACGGTGCAGGTGTTGGAGATTTCGCCCTCAGCAACGCAGGTAGCTTCCTTGGATACAACAGCATTCTTGTCATTGTAAACATGGGCCAGCTTATCAGAGACAATGTACTCGGACTTGTCACCGTTTTCGCAGACTCTCTTATCAATGCCGGTGCTGGTGCAGGTAGCAGGCTTCAGATGGGTGATCTTCCAGGTATGGTTCTCGGGATCAACAGGCTTTACGTCAGTACGTTCAACCTTGTAGTCGCAACGAGAGCAAGTAATGGTGGTATAACCCTCGGCGGAGCAGGTTGCCGCATGAACAGTTTTCTGCTCATCGTGGCCCAGAGCCTTCTGACCGCCAGGCACCGGTACTTCCCTGGTCTTATGGCAGATGCTGCACTCTTCAACAACATGCTGATCTTTCGTGCAAGTAGCATCAACAGGAGTGCCGACACCCCACTTGTGCTCGCCGGTAGCCTTCACGACTTCGGACTCCAGCTTCTCATGGCAACGCTTGCACTCGTAGGTATTAAGGCCATCTTCCTCGCAGGTAACAGCCTTGTATTCGGGGTCTTTCTCGTTGATCTGCTTGTCGTGGCCCAGAGCGGTACCCACATCCACGCTCTCGCTCTCGACCTTAGCGCCGCAGACGGTGCACAGGGGGATTATCTTGCCAGCCTCGGTGCAGGTCGCGTCAACAATCTCGATGTGGTTTTCGTCATTTATGTTAGTGGTGTGCTTGCCGGTAGCGGGCAGCTCCTTTTCGGGCAGAGCCTCGCCGCAGCGCTCGCACTTGTAGGTGACCTTACCAGCCGTACCGCAGGTGGCTTCTACACGGGAAACTTCAACAGCCTTGTGCTCGGAAGCGTCCACAACCTCATAACCCAGATTCTCATGGCACAGCTGGCATTCCATTCTGTTGATGCCGTTCTGCTTACCGCAAATGGCATCCTTCAGAATCTTAGCAACAACAGGAACATGAGCATCGGCATCCACAGGGGTCTCCGTCTGGGCAACCAGGATCTCACCGCAGACAGAGCACTTCACACCAGCAGACAGACCGGTAGCCACACAGGTGGCGGGGACTTCAGGAATGATTTCCTCGGTATGACCGGTAGCGGGGGTGCCGACACCGGCAGGATACTCCTCAAAGTTCGTCTTGCCGCACTTGGTGCAGGTATACAGGGCACCGGAAGCCTTGGTGCAGGTCGCATCCACGTTCTTACCGTCGTCCCAAGCGTGTTTGCCGGTAGCCTTGACAGTTTCCGTCTTGGTTTCCTTACAACGCTCACACTTGAAGGTATCCAGGCCGTCTTCCTCACAGGTAACGGCTTTGTACTCAGGATTGGTCTTATCCAGAACCCACTTGTGATCCAGAGCGGTGTTCTCGATTTCCTTTTCTTCTCCCTCAGCGCCGCACACGGTGCACAGATGGACAAGCTTCTCGTTATCAACACAGGTAGCGGGAATGGTCTTAACGTAATCCTTCTCATCAACGAAGGTGTGCTCACCGGTAGCAGGAATCACTTCGGGATCCAGGGTCTCACCGCAGCGCTCGCACTTGTAGTTGATCACGCCATCCTTGCCGCAGGTAGCTTCCACACGGGAAACTTCAACAGCCTTGTGTTCGGAAGCGTCCACGACCTCGTAACCCAGGTTCTCGTGGCACAGCTGGCATTCCATTCTGACGATACCGTTCTGCTCGCCGCAAATAGCAGGCTTCAGGACCTTAGCAACTACCGGGACATGAGCATCGGCATCCACAGGGGTCTCCGTCTGAGCAACCAGAATCTCACCGCAGACAGAGCACTTCACACCAGCAGACAGACCGGTAGCCACACAGGTGGCGGGGACTTCAGGAATCTCTTCCTCAGTGTGGCCGGTCGCAGGCTCGGCACCCTCTCCGGTGAAAGGCTCCACATAAGTGTGGTGGCAAACGGTGCACTCGAAGCCTTCGCCGCCTGCGTTCTGGCAGGTAGCAGCCTTATAGCCGGTGGATTTGTACTTGTGACCAGTTGCGGGAATCGTGATTTCATCCAGGACTTCCTCGCAGCGCTTGCACTTGATGACCTCTACACCATCCTCGGTGCAGGTAGCTGCCTTGGATTTCTCCTCGTCAGTAACCTCATCGTGGCCCAGGACGGTGTTGGGGATTTCTGTAAATTTTTCGCCGACAGCGCCACAGACAGAGCACTTCTGGCCCTCTTTCGCGTTCTCAGTGCAGGTAGCGTCAATGAAAGCGCCATCAACAAAGGTGTGCTCACCGGTAGCGGGCAGAACCTCAGGCTCCAGCTCTTCGCCGCAGCGCCCGCACTTGTAGTTGACAACACCATCATGGATGCAGTCAGCTTCTACACGGGAAACTTCAACAGGCTCGTGCTCAGAAGCATCGATCACTTCGTATCCCAGGTTTGCGTGGCACAGCTTGCACTCCATTCTGACGATACCGTTCTGCTTGCCGCAAATAGCAGGCTTCAAGACCTTGGCAGCCACAGGAACATGGGCATCCCCATCAACAGGGATCTCCTCCTGAGCAGTCAGGATCTCACCGCAGACAGCGCACTTCACGCCAGCGGTCAAACCGGTGGTGGTGCAGGTGGGGGCAACAGCGGGAATCTCTTCCTCAGTGTGGCCGGTAGCAGGCTCGGCAGCATCGCCGGTGAAGGGCTCTACATAGGTGTCGTGACAGACGGTGCACTCGAAGCCCTCGCCGCCTGCGCTCTGGCAGGTAGCAGCCTTATAGCCAGTGGACTTGTACTTATGGCCAGTTGCGGGAATCTCGATCTCTTCCAGGACTTCCCCGCAACGCTTGCACTTGATGACTTCCAGGCCATCTTCGGTGCAGGTAGCAGCCTTGGATTTCTCCTCGTCAGTAACCTCATCGTGACCCAAAGCAGTACCAGGAATCTCCTTGGTCTCACCGGCAGCGCCGCAGACAGAGCACTTCTGGCCTTCCTTGGCGTTCTCGGTGCAGGTAGCATCGATAAACTCGCCATCAACAAAGGTGTGCTTGCCGGTAGCGGGCAGCACCTCTTCCTCATCGGGCAGGTCGATTCCGCAGACAGAGCACTTGTAAGTAACCTTGCCCTCGTCCTTACAAGTGGGCTCTACGCGCTCAGCAACAGCCTTGGTGTGATCTGCGGGAACGGTCTTATAACCAAAATCCTTGCCGCAGATGGAGCACTCGTACCGGCCAATGCCATTGGCACCGGTTTTGCAGTCGGCGGGTCTCAGCTGATTGACCAGCACAACGTTGTGCAGGTTCTCATCAGCCTTGGTCTCGTTGTCCTTGAAGGACTCGCCGCAGCGGGTGCACTCATGCAGGGTGTAGCCGCCTTCCTTACAGGTAGCGGGGACCACAGTCTCCTTCATGTCGTGACCCAGAGCAGGGATGGCAGCGTCGCCCTCGATGACCTTGGTCTCGGTATAGTCGCAGCGGGAGCAAGCATACACCTCACCGGCACCTTCGGTGCAGGTGGGATCTACAAACTCGCCGGTGGGCTGCAGGTCATGACCCAGGGCAGGAATCTCCTTCTCATCCAGGTCCTTCTCACATTCGTGGCAATGCAGAACCTCTTTGCCAGCCACTGTACAGGTTGCTTCTTTTACCGTCTCCCAATGGGCATTCTCATGCTGACAATCCGCAGGGACATCCACTTCGCTAGCGAAAGCGGAAGTGGGCAGCATGGAGATCACCATCATCAGAGACAGAAAAGCAGCAAAGATTTTCCTCTTCATGAAATTACCTCCATTGAAATATAATACTGGAAGGATGCGGTTTCAAACCGCTTTGGCCGGTATCCCGGCCGGTGGGGATCGCTTTGGACTCCAACGCAAAATAGGAAAGAACGGATTCAAGCGGTGCGGACGCATCTGCCCAGAAACTGCTGAACATCAGCCATTTCACAGGCCGGTTCCTGCGGTACCGAGACGCGCTGAAAGTCACACTTGTATCGATGCCTTTCCCTTTCTCCATCTGCCTCCTTTCCTTCGAATTTCGCGTAAGGCCCTCAGCCCGGAGAAGCTGCCGCTTCCCCTTCTCCTCTATTTCCACGGGCCGGACCGACCGGACCCGGAGAAACCCATTGAGCCCCGCCGTTTATGACATAATTCGTATTATGTGGTGAACTCCTGATGCAAAATCCGGCGTTGCGCACCAGGATCCTGCACGATAATTCACTTTTTTGAACTCGGCAAAGAAAAAGCGCCTATGCCACGGTTGCTTTTTACCAGCCGTCGCATAGACGATTTTTGCGGAATACCTCTTGATTTTTTGTAGAGGGTAGTGTATAATTTGAAGTCGTATAGATATAGGCGGATTTACGTCCTCATAGCCCGGTTTACCACATAATACGAATTATGTGGTTTTTTTCTGCCCATTTATCTCTCCTTTGCACGAAAAGTGTCTTTTTTTCAACTTTTACATCAGCAGATTCAGGTGCTCGATCTTTTGGCGGTGCTCTTTTCCGGTAGACATAATATAGATACGGGTGGTCTCGATGCTGCCGTGGCCCAGGATGTCCGCCAGCAGGGCGATGTCCTTTTCCATGGTGTAAAAGGTCCGGGCGAAGAGCTTGCGCAGGTTGTGGGGATAGACCTTGTGAGACGCCACATTGGCCGCGGCGCACAGCCGCTTCATCTTCGCCCAGACGTTGCTCCGATCCAGGCAGTTGCCGGACCTGGTCACAAAAACAGGGCCGGACCGGATGTTCCGCCGGGCGGCGTAGCGGCTCAGGGCCTTTCGCAGTTGGGGCGGCAGGAAGATGGTCCGGGTCTTGTTTTTGCAGCATACCGTCAGCTCCTCAGACCGGATGGCCTCCACGGTGAAATACCGGAGCTCCGAGATCCGGATGCCTGTGGCGCAGATGGTTTGCAGCAGCAGATTCATCTGCTCGTCCCCTCTGGAGGCCTCCAGGAGCCTGCGGTACTCCTCCTTCGTCAGCTCCCGCTCCTCCGGCACATAGATCCGCCGCTGGACCCGCAGGCTCTTCACGCAGCAGTCCTGCCGCCCGCAGTACCGCAGAAAGGCATTGACGCTGGACAGCATGGAGTTCACGGAAGCCACCGCATACCTTCTTTCGATCAGCAGCTGCTTGAACCCCAGCGTCTCCTCCTTGCTCAATTTTCCGCTTCCCAGATACCGCCGGAAGGACCGCAGATCCCGCAGGTACTTCTCTATCGTAACGCCGCTCTTCTCCTCCCCTCGCAGAAAACCGGCATAGTCATTCATCAGTTTGTTCGTGATATATTCGATCATCATGGACCTCCTCGCAGGGTGTTATTTTCGGTTTGAGATTATCATACAAAAGAACATGACAGATTCAAGGCAAATTTGAAAATGGGGTGAGAATTTTTTTCGGATAAGCAGATTCAAATGAATCTGTGGGCTCCTGTTCCCTCCTCTTCCCCTGTCTTTATACGGCCTTAATACCATCCATGCAGCCCTTATCCCATCTTAAAGCTCCCTCTGATAGGATTGAGAAAATCCATTCAGAGGGAGTTGTCTTTTATGCCGGAGGAGCTGATACATCGAAAGCGCCGACTTTCGTCCTTCCAAATCATCATCCTTGGTTTTGCCGGAGTTATTTTGTTTGGGGCGCTGCTGCTGATGCTGCCCATTTCCACAACAGGCAGGAACGTAACGCCCTTTCACGAAACGCTGTTTACGGCGACCTCTGCCGTCTGCGTGACAGGACTTGTGGTGCAGGATACCGGGAGCTATTGGTCCAGCTTCGGCCAGGCGGTCATCCTGGCGCTGATCCAGGTAGGAGGCCTTGGCGTTGTGACCGTTGCGGCATCCTTTGCGCTGCTGTCCGGGCGAAAAATCTCCCTGATGCAGCGCAGCACCATGCAGGACGCGATTTCCGCGCCAAGTGTCGGTGGGATCGTCCGGTTGACCCGGTTTATCCTGCGGGGGACATTGATCCTGGAGCTGCTGGGCGCAGCTGCCATGCTGCCGGTGTTCTGCCGGGACTATGGGTGGCGGGGCGTTTGGATGGCGGTGTTTCATTCCGTATCCGCCTTCTGCAACGCCGGGTTTGACATTCTTGGCACAGAAAGCAATCTCTATCCGTCTCTTACCGGCTACGCAGGCAGTCCGGTCATCAATATCACGGTCATGCTGCTGATCGTCATCGGCGGCATTGGGTTTTTGACTTGGGATGATGTCTGCGAAAACAAGTGGCAGTTTCACCGGTATCGGATGCAGAGCAAGGTGATCCTTGTCACCACAAGCCTGCTCATTGTTCTGCCCGCCGCGTTTTTCTTCTTCGTGGATTTTTCCCCGCTCCCCGGAGGAAACCGGCTGCTGGCCTCCTTTTTTCAGTCCGTCACACCGAGGACGGCGGGCTTCAACACCGTAAATCTATCCGCAATGTCCGGTGCGTCCCAGGGCATCATGATCCTGCTGATGCTCGTCGGCGGATCCCCCGGCTCTACGGCAGGCGGCATGAAAACAACCACACTGGCCGTTCTGCTCGCCAATGCCGCCGCGACCTTCCGCCAGCGTGAGAGTGCCCAATTCTTTGGGCGAAGGATCGATTGCGGCGCGGTGAAGACTGCCGCAACCATTCTGACGATGTATCTGACGCTGTTCTTCGGCGGTGCCGTCTTTATCAGCGCTTATGAAAACCTGCCCCTTTCCGCATGCCTGTATGAAACGGCTTCGGCGGTGGGAACAGTGGGATTGACCCTGGGGATCACGCCGCAGCTCCACATTCCGTCCCAAATGGTGCTGATCATGCTCATGTATCTGGGCAGAGTCGGCGGTCTTACCCTTATTTATGCGGCGCTTTCCGGCAAAAAAGCGGGCAATGCCAAACTGCCCCTTGAAAAAATCACGATTGGATAATAGGAGGAACCGTTTTCTATGAAAAACATTTTACTGGTTGGAGCAGGTCGCTTCGGTCGGCATATCGCCGTACAGCTGTCTCAGCTGGGGCATCAGGTCATGGCAGTCGACACAAACGAGGAGCGGATCCATGATGTGCTGTCTTATGTCACCAACGCTCAAATCGGAGACAGCACGAATGCGGAGTTTCTTCGTTCTCTTGGCATCAGAAATTTTGACGTCTGCTTTGTGACCATTGGCGGCAGCTTTCAGAACTCCCTGGAGACGACCTCCCTTCTGAAGGAGCTGGGGGCAAAGTGCGTGGTATCCCGTGCCGAGCGGGATGTGCAGGCAAAGTTTCTGCTTCGCAATGGGGCAGACCATGTGGTCTACCCAGAAAAACAGGTGGCAAAATGGGCATCGATCCGATACACCGCCGACCATATTTTTGACTACATAGAGATTGACGACCAGCACGCCATTTTTGAAGTGGAAGTGCCGACAGGCTGGGTTGGGAAAAGCATCGGAGAACTGGATATCCGCAGAAAATTTGGAATCAACATTCTCGGCATCAAGCATTCCGGAAAAACCGATGTATCGATCACGCCCGATACACTGCTGTCCAAAGAGACTACCATCTTAGCACTGGGCGAGTACAAAGCACTGCAAAAGTGCTTCCGGATATGAACGGCGGTGAGAGAATGTGCTGGATGTTATCGTGATCGTCGGAACATCTCTGATATTCCTGTTTGGCTGGTTCCTGATGAAGCGGTTAGATCGCTTTCTGGATGAAAATCAGAAGCGCATGGATGAAACCTACGAGCAGCGGGAGCCGGAACCTTGTGTGCACCTGGACGGAGATATGTCATTCGAGGAGCTGGAGGAAGCGATTGCCCGGTTTCGCGGCAGCCACGCCCATGTGAACATTGTAATCTATGATTCGGAGCAAATTTTCTTTCCGGGCAACGAATCCGATTGGACACGGTAGAAATTGACACATTTTGGTGCTATACTAATAAATAAGAAGGGCGGTGAACATGTGCAGAACACAGGAAGCGAACTGTCACAAGAGCATATTCTGGTATGCCTGTCCTCCTCCCCGTCCAATGAGCGAATCGTGCGAATGGCGGGACGGATGGTCAAAGCATTTGGCTGCTGCTTTACAGCGCTCTATGTGCAGACACCTGACCGCAGCGCATTGGGCAAGGACGATCTGGCACGGCTGGCAGATCATATGAAGCTTGCGCAGCAGCTTGGAGCAAGGATCGTTACCACCCATGGCGAAGATGTGGCCACACAGATTGCGGAGTACGCACGGCTTTCCGGTGTCACAAAAATTGTAATCGGACGAAGCGGTGTGCAGCGGCGGCATTTCTGGAGTCACCCGACTCTGACCGAGCGCCTGATCGAGCTTGCTCCGGGGCTTGACATTCACATTATCCCCGATGCGGATATCTATAAAAACTACCGGCAAAAGTCAACTGTGATCTTACATCCAACCGTTCCGACCATGGGGGAACTCTTGCTGACATTGGGCATTTTGGGAATGGCAACTGCCATTGGCTGGGGGTTTTCCCGGTTAGGCTTTACGGACGCAAACATCATTGCGGTTTATTTATTGAGCGTACTTCTGACTTCCCTTTTCACCAGCGGCTATGTCTGCGGCATTCTGGCTTCTTTCCTGAGCGTGATCCTGTTTAACTACTTTCTGACGGAGCCCCGCCTGTCTCTATCGTCGTATGACAGCGGATACCCTGTAACGTTCGTGATCATGCTGGGTATCGCACTTCTGACCGGCACACTTGCCGCAAAGCTGAAAGCACATGCCCAGCTGTCTGCCAGAGATGCCTATCGCACGAAGCTCCTTTTTGATATGAACCAGCAGCTTCAAAAGGCGGAAACGCCGGAGGAAGTCTATCAGATGACCGCAACACAGATACAACGACTGATGCAGCGGGATGTTTTGATTTACCCGGCCCAGGCCCATGCGCTGCTTGATGGGATCATTTATCCGGCAGACGGAGCCAGGGCACACAGCGTTGCCAGCGGAGAAGAACAGAATGTGATCAACTGGGTATGGCAAAACCGAAAGCGGGCCGGAGCAACGACCGAAATATTTCCGGAGGCAAAACAACTGTATCTCGCAATTCGTACAGGGCAGCAGATCTACGGCGTTGTTGGGATTCCGATAGATAAGAAAAACCAGCCGGACGCATTTACATCCAGCATTCTGTTTTCCATTCTCGGTGAATGCGCCCTGGCGCTGGATAACCTGCGCAACGCCAGAGAAAAGGAAGAAGCCGCCGTCCTTGCAAAGAACGAGCAGCTTCGGGCCAATCTTCTGCGCTCCATTTCCCATGATCTCAGGACTCCGCTGACCTCTATTTCCGGCAACGCCGACACGCTGCTGCACTGCTATGACGCGCTGGATGAACCAACGCGGCAGCAGATTTTTACGGACATCTATGATGATTCCCAATGGCTGACCGGCCTGGTAGAAAATTTGCTCTCCGCCACAAAAATTACGGACGGCAGCGTAAAGCTGCGGCTTTCCGACCAGGTCCTGGAGGATGTGGTGTCGGAAGCCCTCCGGCATATTGACCGGAGAGCAGAAGAGCACCACATTACGGTGGATTGCGGAGAAATTCCGCTGCTGGTGCGGGTGGATGCGGGGCTTATCATGCAGGTGGTTATCAATCTGGTGAACAACGCCGTCAAATACACTCCGGCAGGCTCGAACATCCGAATCACGGCAGTCCAGCGAGAAAAGCTGGCCGAGGTCTGTGTCAGCGACGATGGACCCGGTATCCCGGATGAACGAAAGGAACGTGTTTTTGAAATGTTCTTCACCGGGGGCAATCCAATCGGCGACAGCCGCCGAAGCCTTGGGCTTGGGCTGACGCTGTGCCAGGCCATCATCCACGCGCATCACGGAGAAATGGCCCTGAAAGACAATTTCCCCCATGGCTGCGTCTTTTCCTTTACATTACCCCTTAGTGAGGTGAACCTAAATGAATAAGCCCCTGGTCCTCGTTGTAGAAGATGATACCCCAGTACGAAATCTGATCACAACGACACTGAAAACCCATGAATACCGGTATCTTCCGGCACAAAACGGCGCAAGCGCCGTGATGGAGGCCCTGTCTCACAATCCGGACATTGTGCTGCTTGATCTGGGACTGCCGGATATGGACGGCGTGGAGATCATCCGAAAAATACGGGCATGGTCCAATATGCCCATCATCGTCATCAGCGCCCGAACGGAGGACTCCGATAAAATCGGGGCGCTGGATGCCGGGGCGGACGACTATCTCACCAAGCCCTTCTCTGTAGACGAGCTGCTGGCGCGGCTGCGGGTGACCCAGAGAAGACTGGCGCTGATGAAGGCAGACACCCCTCAGGAATCTCCGATTTTTACCAACGGCGCACTAAAAATCGACTATGGGGCAGGCTGCGCATATCTTGACGGCGCAGAGCTGCACCTGACACCCATTGAATACAAGCTGCTGTGCCTCCTCTCCAAAAATGTGGGGAAGGTCCTGACCCACACCTATATCACACAGCAGATCTGGGGCAGCAGCTGGGAAAACGATATCGCCTCCCTGCGGGTATTCATGGCGACCCTGCGCAAAAAGCTGGAAAGCGGAAAAGACGGACAGCAATATATACAGACACACATCGGCATCGGCTATCGGATGCTGCGGGTGGAGGGAACATAGTGGTCTCGCTGTTCTCGCCGCTAAAGTTGAGCCTATGCATTCGAATTTCACAACCGGGAGGTTTTTATAATGGAGAACGAAAGATATTCAATTTTATTCAGCAGCCTGACCGGCAACACAAGAAAGCTTGCCGATGCCCTCCGAGAGGTGCTTCCCAAGGAAGACTGCGATTATTTTGGCGCGCCGGAAGCGGAAGTGCCCCCCAGTGAACTGCTCTACATCGGGTTCTGGACGGATAAGGGAAACGCGGACAGCGCCGCCCTGGAGCTGCTGGCAAAGCTGAGAAACAAAAAAGTATTCCTGTTCGGGACGGCGGGCTTCGGCGGCAGCGAGGCATATTTTCAGAATATCCTCAATCGTGTCAAGGCATCCATAGACCCAAGCAATTCTGTGGTCGGTGAATATATGTGTCAGGGCAAAATGCCCCAGTCGGTGCGGGAGCGCTATCAGAAGATGAAAGCCCAGCCGGAGCATCCGGCCAATACGGACGCGCTGATTGAGAACTTCGACCGGGCCCTATCCCATCCGGATGCCCGTGATCTGGAGCGGCTGAAGGAGATCGTTTTGAAATAGGAAGCGCCTTTGCGTCAAAAATCCGCCCTCTGTCCATGGGACAGAGGGCGGAAAACAGTTTTTGGGCTTACTTCAGTCCGGCCTGCTCCAGCAGAGCGGGGATCTTGAACTCCCAGCCCAGGCTCATGATGTGCACGCCCTGGCAGTAGGGCTTGCACTCCCGGATGATCCGGGCAGCGATTTCCACGCCGGTAATACCGGCCTTGGTCTTCTCCTTATCGGCCTGCAGCTCCTCGATGAGGGCATCGGGGATGTGGACACCGGCTACGTTCTTGTTCATGAACTTGCACATACCGGCAGACTTGGGGATGATGATACCCACCTGAACGGGCTTGCCGAACTGCTTGGCGGATTCCATGAACTTGATGAACTTCTCAGGCTCAAAGACAGCCTGAGTCTGGAAATACTCGGCACCGGCCATGACCTTGCGCTCCATCTTGACCAGCTGTGCGTCCACGGAGTCGGAGCAGGGGGAAACCACGGCGCCCTTGGCGAACTTGGGGGGCTCGCCCACCAGGTCGTTGCCGCCCAGGTCCTTGCCGGTCTCCAGCACGCTGGCGGCATGGAGCAGGGACACGGAATCCAGGTCGAACACGGGCTTGGCCTGGGGATGGTCGCCCATCTTGGTGTGGTCGCCGGTGAGGCACAGGATGTTGTCAATGCCCAGCATAGCGGCGCTCAAAAGGTCGGACTGCAGGGCGATGCGGTTCCGGTCCCGGCAGGTCAGCTGGAAGATGGGGTTCAGGCCGGCATCCTTCAGCACCTTGCAGGTAGCCAAGGAACCCAAGCGCATAACAGAGGACTGGTTATCGGTGACGTTGACGAAGTGGACGCCGGAGAGATACTCCTTGGCCTCCTCTACCATGCCGTCGATATGAATTCCTTTGGGAGGGCCGACCTCGGCAGTAACGACAAACTCACCGTTATCAAACAGTTCCGTAATTCTCATAACTCTATTCGCTCCTAATTATTCAGATTCTTTGGCGGCTTTGGTAGCCTCATCGGTGTTGAAATCATGCATCTGGATAGGGCACTTCAGAACATCCAGCCGGCCCTGGGCCTTCAGGCGCTGAATGATCCGCTCCCATCCGCAGTCCATATCGGGGCAAACCTCGCATTTGCCGTTTTTGGTGCCGCCGCAGGGGCCGTTGACCAGGCTCTTGGAGCAGGCAGTGATGGGGCAGATGCCGCCGGTCAGGTTCAGGAAGCACTGGCCGCACTGGCCGCAGTCCACCTCCAGAGGCGTTACGCCCTGGAAGCCGGGCAGCTCGATGGTGTCGCAGCAGGCATACACCGGCTTATCCTCCAGAACCTGGGAGATGGTCTGCACGCCCACGCCGCAGGAGAACACCAGCACAGCGTCTGCCTCGGCGATCTTTCCCATGGGGCCGCGAAGCCGCAGGGCCAGCTCGTCAGGATTGCAGACATAGTCGGTGGTGAGAACGCCGACCACCTTGCCCTCGGCCTGGAGCTTGTCCTGGAGGGCCTTGGCCTCCGCCTCAGGGAAGCCGACTTCCTTACAGCCGTGGCAGTTGATGATAAAGACCTTGCCGGAAGTGAGGGAGCCGATAACCTCTTCGGATTTCAGTTTCGTCATTAACATATGTCTTCGTCCCCCTTATTTCTTCTTCAGCAAGGGCATGACCAGACCCTTGGCAGCGTTGATCTTGGAGACCAGAGGAATCTTGGAGGAGCAGATGTACTCGCAGCACTTGCAGGAGAAGCAGT
>OIZO01001004.1_pt1 | contig 16234 bp, 13 predicted proteins | sample 1588551 | NCBI WGS metagenome assembly OIZO01 (sample SAMN03283271) | human gut metagenome | biome: human-associated habitat; material: feces | host: Homo sapiens | place: Peru | collected 2012 | reverse complement strand
CGCGCGAGCCACCTTTACATTATGGAGCAATTGCCACTGGCAATTGTTAGATTTTGATTCGCTGCGCGGAGCGCCACCCGGAGGGGAAGGCATGGGGAAACGGATTGCCACGCCAGTGTGAGCACTGGCTCGCAATGACATTGTTCTATTTGGGCACTTTGCTATTTTGAGACAGCTCCAAAAGGCTCCCCTTGCTGATCAAGGGTGGTGCTCCCGCACCAGTGCGTTTAGTGGGTACCCCGCTTAGAAGCCGTTTAACCTTCCGTGGCCTGGGTTTCCTCGGCAGCCTCGGTGGCTTGGGTTTCCTCAGTGGCCTGGGTTGCTTCCGTCGGTTGGGTGGCCTGGGTGGTTTGCGTTTTCGTCTGGGCAGCGGTTTGCGTTGTCTGGGTGGTCTGAGCCGCCTGGGTATCCTCCTCATAATACCAGCCTACATGGTTGGGAATGTTGGGATCCCGGTCATAGCGGAAGACGCTGCGGATCAGAGCGTACCAGGGCCGGGGATTGTTCTGCTCGTCATACCGCCAGGCGGTGCCGTAGGGCTGAGAGCCCACAAAGTTCATTTCGCAGTCCGGCTTCAGCGCTTTGAAACGATCCTGCTCCTCCTGGGGCACCCGGGATCTGGGATGATACATGGCGCACAGATTCTTCAGATTCAGCTTGTCCAGAGGGGAAAGATCCGTGACCTTGGTGTAGCTGATATTCAGATATTCCAGATTTTCGCAGGTTTCCAGCCCTTCCACGCTTTCGATATATTCGCAGAAGGCGGCCTCCAGCACCTTCAGGTTTTTGCAGTTTCCGAAGGGCTTCAGGTCACTGATCATGGAGCCGGAAACGATCACATATTCCAGGCTCTTCATGCCGGAGATGAACTCGGAGGTTTTCAGAAATTCGTTGTGGCCGATGTCCATAAACCGGGCATCCTCACAGTATTTCAGGTTGTCGCAGTTGGTGTCCACCAGATCGTACACCGCCCGAATAACCTGGGCATCGGTCAGAGTGGTGCCCTTACCGAAGGAAATCCGCCAGACCACCTTGGTCTGTTCCCGATATTCGTCCCGGAGCTTGGCCATTTCCTCGTTGGAAATCTGGCAGTTTTCCAGCACAAAACGCTTGCAGCCGGGCAGAATGTCCAGCGCCAGCCGAACCTCCGGCAGACCCTCGTCACCGATCTTCACATTCTGAATGACGATTTCCTCGTCGGCGGTGGAAATTTTCTTGCCGAAGAAATCAAAGGTGTAGTCAATGACCGCATTTGTGGAGGCTTGCAGAAGCTTCACGTCCTCCTTGGAAAGCTGACTGCTGCCGTTGGCGTCGGTGAGATTCAGATTTTCCAGCTCCGGCAGCATGGGAAGCTTCCCAGCGGCCTCCGAAACCTCCCCGGAGGTCATGGAGGAAAGATCCATTTCCGTGGCGGTTTCCTCGTAGGTCTGCCCCAGTATGGTCACGGTGTAGGTGAAGGTTATCTCCGGAAACTGAGCCCGCAGACCCTCAATTTCCTCCAGGGTCAGGCTGGTGGTGTTCAGGGTCACGGTGGTAAGATCCTTTAGATGGGGGATGTTCTTGGTCAGAGTGCCCAGGTCAAAGTCCCCTGGCTCCAGGGTCAGCTCGGTGGTGTCCGGTTCCACGGACAGGGTTCCCAGGTTCACCTGATAGCTTACCTTCACATCGGGCAGCCGGGCGCAGAGCTTCTCCAGCATGTCGTAGTCGGAGCAGCCGGTGGCGTCTACCTGGCGCAGCTTGGGGAAATAGGTCTCCATCAGCCCAATGTCCGTATCCGTCAGGCCGGTCACGGTCAGACTTGCGGAATCACTGGAATAGGAGCCGTTCTGGAAAGGCACATTCCAGAGAATTTCGCAGTCCGGCAGCAGCTTGTGGAGCTGGTCGTAATGGTCAAAGGAAATGGACTGCTCCCGCAAATCCAGGCTCTCGGCATGGATGGGGTAGGCCTTTCCCTCTACAAATACATGGTTATCCCGGTACCACAGGAACCCCACCGCGCCGGCGATGAGCAGAACCAGTACCAGGGCGACAATCACCAAAACAGTGATAAGCTTTTTGTGCATAATAATGCCCCCTATTGGAATCTTACCTGGAAGCATACCACATTTTTCGTCAGAATGCAACCGTTTCACCCGGTTTTCCGGGAGAAAAACCAGGGAAGCCGGAACCTATGCCATGGGTCGCCGGTTTTGGGGTTGGTTTTGTCCGGCACCGGCGGAACATACACCACCTCGTCGCAGTTGCGCACCCGCAGAACCACGGTGCCGTCCGCCATCCGATATACAAGGCCGATGGCCCGAACGGTGCGGTTTTCCCGGATTTTGGAGCTGAGCTTGTGAGTGCGGCCGCTGCCGGAGCGGATTTCCGGCTCGATCAGAACCACCGCTTTATCGCCTTTGCCGTCCCGGAGGGTCAGGGAGACGGTATTTCCCTCCTTTTCCAGGGACAGCAGCGTGCCCTGAATCTGCACCAGCTGGCCGCCTCTGGTGTCGTAATCCATGGCTTCCCGGCAGTCCAGCGCCGCGGGCAGAGGGCGGCGCATGGTTTCCTCCGTCCGTTCCAGGGAAATCAGATCCAGATAGGGCGCTTCGTTTTCTGCCCGGAGGACACCGGTGATGTCCAGGGGCGTGCCCACCTGGATTCCCTTGGGGAAGGTGCCCCGGACGGGAATGCCGCCGGTTTCGTCCTGGATATAGATGGTATCCGGGAAGGTGGTGGCGGAATTGGTGTTTCCGCTGGCGGCGTAGCCCGTCAGACGGTACACCGTACCCGGACTTCCCGCCCGAACATCGGAAACGGAGGCGGATATGGCCTCGCCGCCGGTGTAATGGAGCACCAGCTCCTTCTGATAGCTGCGGTTTTCACCCTCCACGGCGGCCTGAACCTTGGCGGTCAGCCGAAGCTCGCCGGGAGCGTCCCAGGTGAAGTCGCATTGATACCGGTCTTCGGCGGTTTTGCGGAACCGACCGACCTCCTGGCTGCCCTGGTATAAGGCAGCGCTTTGGACGGACATGGGTACCGGTTCCCGGTTGAAGAGGGCCAGCTCCAGCGTCAGAGCCGTTCCGGCGGTGGGGGCGGCTTCCGCGGTGGAAAACTCCAGAATCCCCATGTCCGAGAAGGTTTCCGCCCACACCGGGGCGGAAATGGCCACATCCCCATCGGCCTGTGTTACCCGAAGCAGATAGTAGGGATAGCCGCCGGGCAGGGTCAGGGTCAGCTCTCCGGCAGATTCGGTTATTTCCTGGGCGGCCAGCACCCGGCCGTGGATGGTCAGAACCTCCACCTTGCCGACGGCCCCATCGGTTTCGTCCTGAAATTGGGCGGTGAGCTCCATGGTGTCCGCTTTCGTGGTAAAGCCGCCCATATCCGCGCCGTTCAGCTGAAATTCCAGCCGAAGATCCGCATCCTGGGTGGCGTAGGCCCGCCGCTGCCGGAGGGCCTGCAACAGACTGCTTTCGGACAGGGTCTGTGCCAGAATCACGGTTCTGGCGTTCCCAAAATCCGGGTCATAGCAGAAGCTGCCCGCGGTGGGAGCCAGATGCCAGCCTGCGTCCAGAGCCATAAAATATTCGGACAGGTATTCCGTGCCCGGCTCCCCGAAAACCTCCATCAGCTGCATGAGCCGGTCATATCTGGGGTTGTAATCCCGGAAGCCGTCAAAAGTGCCGTAGGCGGTTCCCGGGTGATTGAACTGATTGACCGAGCCGGGAACGCGCTCCAGGATATTCAGATAGGCCTCCAGGGAGGACAGCTGATTTCCCGTCTGCCAGCCGGAGGTGCCGAAGGTATTGATGTGGCCCAGACCGTGGGCCTTGCCCCAGGTCATTTCAAAGCCGAATATGGGGGCGAAGTCGGGAGTCGCCGCCGCCTTTGCCGCCCGCTTTCCCTCAGCCCAGCTGGGACTGACGCTGCTGCCGTCGGCATCGATGGCGCCGGCCTCCCCGCCTACAAAGGAGTCGCTGTGGTCGGTGACGGCGAAAAAGTCCATGTGTTCTTCCCGGGCGCTTTTTGCGTAGATTTCTCCGGGGCTGCCCCAGCCGCCGGACAGGGCCGAGTGGTTGTGGAGCTGACCGGCGTAGTGATTCCAGAGGAAGTCGATTTCCGGCTCCGGGAGGAAGGACAGAATTTCCTCCGCGTAGAATACGCCATCTACGATAACACCGGTGAGCCGGGCCGGGCCCGGAGTCCATTCCTCGGCCTCCAGAGACAGGCTGCGGCCCTCAGCCGCCAGATGCCCCTCCGCTGTAATCTCCCCGTCCACCTGAACGCGCAGTGCTTCCGAAGCCTGGGACAGGGTGCACTCCACAATCGGCAGTTCTCCGCTGCCCAAGATTTCCGCCTGAGAAGGGACAAAGACCTCTCCGGTGCGGCCGGTGATTTGCAGCAGACTGCCAATTTCGGCGGCAGTGTTTTCCGGAAGGGTCAGCACCGTGCCGCCGGTCTCGTCCTGAAGGACGATCCGATGTTCCCAAACCCAGACCACCGTACCCCGAAGGGTGATGCCCTCCATACCCGGAACCAGCCAGGACAGCTGACCGATGGGTGTTACGGATACCGGCTCTTCCAGCGGGGCAAGGGGCTGCGTTTCCTGGGAGGGCTGGGTTTGGACGGTAGATTCGGTTGGGGAAACCGTAGCCGGAACGGTTTCGGCGGCGGGGGCCGTTTCGGTTTCCGCAGGCTCCGTGCCAGGCGGAAGAGTGGACGCCAGGGTGGCCTCTGCGGCAGCCGGCGGCAGTTGCCCATCTTCCGTGCAGGCAGTGCTTTGGATCGTTTCCGCCGGAAGGGTTACCATGGTTTCCGGAACCGGTGGCTCCTCTGCCCGGACAGGCAGGGACAGCGAAGAGCCAATGAGAATCAGCACCAGGCAAAGGCAGAAAAACCGCTTCACAAAGATTCCTCCCGTTCTTTCGTTTCTTCCCGATTCTGCAGAAATTCAATCTGTTTTGATATTACTTTTGGCAAAATCCTTTGTCAAGAGGGAAATGTCGAATTTGGCGGAATCGCTGAAAAATTTGTCGAATTCACGTCAAGGAAGCGGAAGACCTTGGGAGGATTCTCCTGGGCGCGCAGAGCCGGGGGCGGGAAAAACGGGGCGGATCGCATAGCAAACAGATTGCAAATAGCTACATTATTTATCGATATTTCGCTATTTTTATAGGAAAAGTACACAAATTTTACACGGGAAATCTGGCAAATCCATTTATGGAAAGTGACGAATGTCTCTGTTATAATAAGCTTGGTTATCCGAAAAGGAACTTATCGTCAGGATAAGGATAAGGAGGTAAAACACACTATGCTGGACGCATCCTATTACCGCAAAACGGACGAGATTATTTCCCGTTATGTGCGGGATGCCAGATCCCTGATTCCCATTATGCAGGACATCCAGGCGGAGTATCGCTATCTGCCCCCGGAGCTATTGAGCTATGTGGCCAAGGAAATCGGAATCACCGAAGCCAAGGCCTACTCCGTGGCCACCTTCTATGAAAACTTCTCTTTTGAGGCAAAGGGTAAGTACGTCATCAAGGTCTGCGACGGCACCGCCTGCCATGTCCGTCATTCTACCCCCGTGCTGGAGGCTCTGTGGAAGGAGCTGGGGCTGAGCAAGAAGAAACATACCACCGATGATATGATGTTTACGGTTGAGACGGTGTCCTGCCTGGGCGCCTGCGGTCTGGCGCCGACCATGATGGTCAACGACCAGGTGCACCCCTCCATGACACCGGAAAAGGCATTGGCACTCATCGAGGAATTGAGGGGGAAAGGCTAATGATTAAGACGGTTGAGGAACTGACTCAGGCCCAGAGCGCGGCCTGCGAGGACATCAAGCACTATGACTGCCGGATCCTGGTTTGCTCCGGCACCGGCTGTATTGCCACCGGCTCCCATAGAATTCACGAGCTTTTCTGCGAGCTGGTGGATCAGACCGAGGGCGTGGAGCTGGTATTCTCCCCCTGCGGCGGTCAGCATGAGGGCGAGACGGTAGGCGTAAAGAAAACCGGCTGCCAGGGCTTCTGCGAGCTGGGCCCCCTGGTGCGGATTCAGAAGAACGGCAGAGTCATTCAGTATGTCAAGGTTCAGCCTGACGACTGCAAGGAAATTCTGGAAAAGAGCGTCATCGGTGACGAGGTCATTGAGCGGCTGCTCTACAAGAAGGACGAGGTGACCTACGTACAGCCCGAGGAAATTCCCTTTATTGCCAAGCAGACCCGGATTGTTCTGGAAAACTGCGGCAAGTTCGATGCCGAGTCCCTGGACGAGTATCTGGCCGCCGGGGGCTTCTCCGCCCTGAAGAAGGCCATGTTCGAGATGACCCGGGAGGGCGTGGTGGACGAGGTTGACAAGTCCGGCCTTCGGGGTCGGGGCGGCGGCGGCTTCCCCACCGGCCGGAAGTGGAAGCAGGTAGCCCGTCAGAAGGAAGCCGAGCGGTATGTGGTCTGCAACGGCGACGAGGGCGACCCCGGTGCTTTTATGGACGGCTCCGTCATGGAGGGCGATCCCTTCAAGCTCATCGAGGGCATGATGATCGCGGGCTACGCCGTCCGGGCGGAGAACGGCTACATCTATGTCCGGGCCGAGTATCCCATGTCCGTTGCCCGGCTGCGCAACGCCATTGCCCAGCTGGAAGAGCGGGGCCTTCTGGGCGACAACATCCTGGGCACCGATTTTAGCTTCCATATGCACATCAATCGGGGTGCCGGCGCTTTCGTCTGCGGCGAGGGCTCTGCCCTGACTGCCTCCATTGAGGGCAACCGGGGTATGCCCAGAACCAAGCCTCCCAGAACCGTAGAAAAGGGTCTGTGGGAAAAGCCCACGGTGCTCAACAACGTGGAAACCTACGCCAACGTGCCCAAGATCATCTTGCAGGGTGCGGATTGGTTCAAGTCCATCGGTACCCCCGGAAGCCCCGGCTGCAAGACCTTCTCCCTCACCGGTGCCATTGAGAACACAGGCCTCATCGAGGTGCCCATGGGCTCTACCCTGCGGGAAATTATCTTCGACATCGGCGGCGGTCTGAAAAACGGCGCGGAATTCAAAGCCGTGCAGATTGGCGGTCCCTCCGGCGGCTGCCTGACGGAGGCGCACCTGGATGTGCCTCTGGACTTCGACTCCGTGAAGAAATACAACGCCATCATCGGCTCCGGCGGCATGGTGGTCATGGGTCAGGACACCTGCATGGTGGAGGTAGCCCGGTTCTTCATGAGCTTTACCCAGCGGGAATCCTGCGGCAAGTGCACCCCCTGCCGGGAGGGTACCAAGCGGATGCTGGAAATTCTGGAGCGGATTGTCAACGGCCAGGGACAGATGGAAGACCTGGACACCCTGGAGGAACTGGCAAAAATGATCCAGACCATGGCGCTGTGCGGCCTGGGCAAGTCTGCCCCGCTGCCGGTGCTGTCTACCCTGGCCACCTTCCGGGACGAGTACATCGAGCACATTGTGGACAAGCGGTGCCGGGCCAAGCAGTGTACTGCCCTGCGGCGCTATGTCATCAATCCCGCCTTCTGCAAGGGCTGCTCCAAGTGCGCCCGGAACTGTCCCGTCAACGCCATCTCCGGCGTTGTCAAGAAGCCCTACACCATCGATCCCAATAAGTGCATCAAGTGCGGCGCCTGTAAGGACAACTGCGCCTTCGATGCCATTTATGTGGAAGCATAAGGAGGGGAAATCATGGGAACGATTACGATTAACGGTAAAAAATACGAGTTTACCAACGAAAAAAATGTCCTGACCATTATCCGCAACGCGGGCATTGAGGTCCCCACCCTGTGCTATCAGCCGGAGCTTTCCATTTTCGGCGCCTGCCGTCTGTGCACGGTGGAGGACGACCGGGGCCGGTGCTTTGCCTCCTGCTCCGAGGAGCCTCGGGACGGCATGGTCATTTTCACCCACACCGAGCGTCTGCGCAAGCACCGGAAGCTGATTGTGGAGCTGCTGCTGGCGGCGCACTGCCGGGACTGCACCACCTGCGACAAGCACGGCAAGTGCAAGCTTCAGAAGCTGGCCTATCAGCTGGGCATCAACCAGGTTCGTTTCGAGAACCATCGGGAAGTCATGCCTGTGGACTTTTCCTCCCCCGCCATCGTCCGGGATCCCAATAAGTGCATCCTGTGCGGCAACTGCGTCCGAGCCTGCACCGAGCTTCAGGGCATCGGCGTGCTGGGCTTTGCCCACCGGGGCACCGACGCAGTGGTGACCCCCGCTTTCGACCGGCGGATGGCCGCTACCAACTGCGTCGGCTGCGGCCAGTGCCGGGTGGTGTGCCCCACCGGCGCGCTGACCATCCACCACAATATGACCGAGGTCTGGCAGGCCTTGGGCGACAAGAACACCCGGGTGGTTGCCCAGATTGCCCCGGCTGTCCGGGTGGCGCTGGGCGAGGCCTTCGGTCTGCCCAAGGGAGAAAACGCCATGGGCAAGATTGTGGCGGCTCTTCACCGGATGGGCTTCGACCAGGTTTTCGACACCAGCTACACCGCGGATCTGACCATTATGGAGGAGTCCGCGGAATTCCTGGAGCGGGTGGGGAAGGGCGAAAAGCTGCCGCTGCTCACCTCCTGCTGCCCGGCCTGGGTGAAGTTCGTGGAGAATGAATTCCCGGAGTACAAGGACAACATTTCCACCTGCCGTTCGCCTCAGGGCATGTTCTCCGCGGTGCTGAAGGAATACTACCGGGACGAGAAGCACGCCCAGGGCAAGAAGACCATGGTAGTCTCCATTATGCCCTGCACGGCCAAGAAGATGGAGGCCAAGCGGGAGGATTACCGCACCTACGGCGAGCAGGATACCGATGCGGTGCTCACCACCACGGAGCTGATCCGGATGATCGACGCCCACGGCATCAATTTTGAGACCCTGCCCAGCGAGGCCTGCGATATGCCCTTCGGCATCGGCTCCGGCGGCGGCGTGATTTTCGGCACCACCGGCGGTGTCACCGAGGCGGTGCTGCGCCGACTGTGCGACGACGAGGAAGGCCCCTCTCTGGATGCCATTGCCGACTGCGGAGTCCGGGGCGAGGAGGGCATCCGGGAGTTTATCGTTCCCTACAAGGGAATGGAGGTCAGAATGTGTGTGGCCTCCGGTCTGGAAAACGCCCGGAAGGTGCTGGATGCCGTCAAATCCGGCGAAAAGAGCTACCACTTCATTGAGGTCATGGCCTGTCCCGGCGGCTGCGTCATGGGCGGCGGTCAGCCGATTTACGGTACCAAGGCAACCAGAATCACTACCCGTCGGGCGGGACTCTATGCGGCGGACGGCAACATGGCCATCAAGAAGTCCAACGAAAACCCGCTGATGGACGTGTTCTACAACGGCCCCTTCAAGGACAAGACCCACGAGCTGCTCCATACCAGCCATCACGAATAATCCAATGTAAGCCGAACCGCCGCCGGGGTCTTCCCGGCGGCGGTTCGTATTCTTCAAGCCTTCTCCCTCCGGGTGATGCTCCGCGCAGCCGCGATGGATGAGGGGCTCGCCTCTCCCTCTGGGAGAGGTGCCCAGTGCGCACACTGGGCGGAGAGGGTAATCCATTAAGAAAATCAGGTTACTCGTCAGGATTATCCTGTTTCTTAATAATATCACAAATATATCTGCCCAACTCGGTAAGAGCATAGTGATGTGGCGCTGTTATAGCAAATGAAAAACCAGACATTGGAACCATTAAGCCCAAAGCGGATAGTCTATGGCATTCTACGAGCTTATAGTTAAACTCTGTTTTCTTTGGAAACGATTGAGGATCCGATATTGAAATTCCTTCTCTTTCTTCATATTCCCTTATTTCGAGAAGATGATCTTTATCGTGGATAATTAGCTGATCAATAATATCCAAGCATTCATGGAATTTATCTTGCGTTATTGTGCCTCCAATATACTCCAGATAAAGCTGTGCTTGTAGTTTTGCCTTAAATGTGTCGGTATTCCTAGAAAGGTACACTGCCATTCTTTCTACTTCATGGTAAATCCATTTCTCCCCTTGACGCAACGCCTCTTGCCTTTTGGCAAAACCTTCCAATTCCATATTTCCGCGCCGAATGCTACCCAGGAATACAAGCTGATTTCGAATTTCAAACAACTCTCGCACACATGTACTTGCAGCGTAGATTTTTGAGACTGTATTAAAATATGGGCTTATTCCATCCGGATGACCAAACTGCTTTATCTGCGTTCCAAATTCTATTATGGACGTTGCCACCGGAATAAGCTCTTTGCTTTTACTAAAAATCGCACCTGCAAAGTCTTTTATCAAATTATCTTCAGTTATCAAAGACCGTTCACCTCCGACATTTTCTGCATTACTCATAATATACCACCATTCTACATTGGCGCACAGCCAATTTCTTTCTTATCCAAAATATTTCTGCATCAGACTGTCAAACAGTAGTTGTGCTTCGTCCAATGCCTTCTGTACGGCAACTTTTGATTTGTCGGCCTGTTCATAGAATCCTACAAACCGATCTTGGAGGTTAATAGGCGGGATGTGGAAGGATAATCCCTTGATTATTGTTAAGTTCAGTCCATCCATAATGGCACCTTTGCACTGCTTTTGAAGTTGCGCACGAATGTCTGGATGAACCTGAAATGCACAAGACAAGAATTGAGCGTTGACCATTTTTGCATTCGGTGTAATACAAACAAGATGCTTTGTGTTGATTGCTTTAGGCATATCAGCAGGAATAACAGCAGAACGCCCAACCGTACCCATAATGGTAATAATCACATCTCCGGGATACACGGTATATCGCTTTAACTCTTGATACTTTTCTGCTGTAATGTATCTCATACGGTTGTATGAAAATTTATTTTCTACTGCATTGTCTATACCTAACACAAACACACCGCTATCGACAAACTCGTCATGATGCAACGCACTTCCAAAGGGTCCAGTTCTCATATCGTTGGAAACATCGGCTATAGTGCAATATGGCCAATCGGAAGCCGCATCGGTTGCTACGAACATTTCGACAAATCGGGCTTTGACGAGGTCATCCAATTTTTCTAGCTGCCGCTGGCGGGCAGAAATCACGCTCGTAACGCTATTCAGACAAGCAACAATTTCAGCTTGTTCTTCACTAGAGTGAATATTAACTTTGACTTTAGAAAGAGTTGCCTTGTTCAGTGTTTTACCCATTACCGCCTTATTGGTTCCATCGGTCCAATCATGGGCAAGCAAGAGATAGTAAACGTACTCAGGTGTTAGATTGACAATATGTTTATCATGGAATGACATTATTGCCTCATTTGAGTACATATCCTCAGCCGTAATTGCCGTTTTCCCAATGGATAACTTAAAGCTCATAACAACCGTATTTGCTGGTATTTTGCTTATACCACTATTTACAACAGCATCGTCCGAAATGTATTCCTTTGTCTCACCGATATACTTTCCACATTTAGAAAGATCCGCAATCGAAATCCACTTATTGTCTTTTGTATTCCAATAATCTGAATTATTCCTCGATGGAGTTTTCCCCATTTGTAAATCAAACAGTTCTTCTAGCTTATATTCCATCCCTACATCCCCACAAATCCGAATTTGTCATTCCTTTTCGTTCTCATCGGTAACGCTCTCAATCATTCCGACCACAGCATGGTTCTGCTTTCTTGGAAGGAATGGATTGGATGATGCGAAGAAGCTGCTCCGTGGTGGCTACATCGGTCAGACGGCGCTTGCCATCGGCCGCTTTCATCTTCAAACCGTGACAGCTTGTCACGGTTTCATTGCCTTCAGCCTTCAGCCGTTGCTTCAGCTTGCGCCAATATGCAGTGGGGTCTGCGCTTTCTGTCAATGCACCAACCACGTCCACAACAGAAAAATACCATTCTTCCTGTTCCTCGTCCCATGCCGTGCGAATGGGCTGGTTTTCAAACATCTGGAGTTTACCGTTTTCTTGCATTCCCATACCGTTCTCCTTTACAATCCCAGCATTTCTTCCAGCTTTGCCATTTCTTCCCCGATCTTCATTTCCAATTCCCGGATTTCCGCCATGATCTCACTGGTGGGCGGGTACTCCACAGGCTTGTACTCCGTTTTCTTGTACTTGTTGATGGACAGGTCATAACCATTGTCTACAATCTCCGCCTTGGGCACGAAGAAGGATTTTTCCGTGCGCTGGCGGTCTTTTTCTGCCTCCGGATTGCGGAAGCGGGCAATGATGTCGGGAATGTCATTGGCCGCCACCGGGCTGCGCTTATCGTCCAGCGAGAAGCCGTCGGCGGTCATGTCATAGAACCACACATTGTCTGTACCGCCGTGGCCGGTTTTGGTGAAAATCAACACAGCGGTGGACACGCCTGCGTAGGGCTTGAACACGCCAGAAGGCATGGAGATCACGGCCTCCAGCCGGTTGCCGTCCACCAGTTCCTTGCGGATAGCCTTGTGTGCGGTGGAGGAACCGAACAGCACGCCGTCCGGCACGATACAGGCGCAGCGCCCGCCGACGCGCAGCATCCGCAGGAACAGGGTCAGAAACAGCAGCTCGGTTTTCTTGGTTTTGCAGACCTTCAGCAAATCCGCCGACACGGTATCGGCATCCAGACTGCCTTTGAACGGCGGATTGGCAAGGATGAGGGAATATTTCTCCTTGTCCGGATTCTGGTCGGACAGACTGTCCCGGTACTCGATAAAGGGACTTGCGATGCCATGGGTCATCATGTTCATAGCGCCGATCCGGAGCATGGTGCGATCCATGTCGTAGCCGAAGAACATGTGATTCATGTAATGATCCTTCTTTTGGCGGTTGAAGAAGATTTCTTCTTTCCGGGTTTCTTTCAGATACTCGCCCGCCGAAACAAGAAAACCGGAGGTGCCGCAGGCCGGGTCACAGATGACATCGTCAGCTTTCGGATCCATCAGCTCCACCATCATGCGGATGATATGGCGCGGGGTGCGGAACTGACCGTTGCGGCCGGACTGGCTGATTTTGCTGAGCAGATATTCGTAAGTGTCGCCGCGCACGTCCACCGCCTGGGATTCGTTCATTAGGCGATAAATCTCGTCCAGCGCATCCACCACCTTGGAAAGCAGCAGCGGCGTGGGCAGCTTGAAAATGGCGTCGTCCATATATTTGGAGTAGGCGCTGTTTTTGTCGCCGTGGAGGTTCTTGATAAAGGGAAACACCCACTCCTGCACAACGGAGTACATTTTCCCTGCCGGGAAGTCATGAAATACACTCCATTTGAGCTGCTGGCCGTCGATGGTGCGCTCACCCACCTGCACCTCATCGGTGAAGATGCTGGTATAAGGCAGCCCCAGCATGGCGGCCTCTTTTGCCCGGAGATTGTCCGAATCATCCAGGTCGTGAATGAACATCAGATAGGTGATCTGCTCGATCACGTCCAGCGGGTTCACCAGACCGCCTGCCGCAAAAATATCCCAAAGGCTGTCAATTTTATTTTTCAGTTCGCCTGTAATCATTTATTCTCTCTCCCTGTTCCAAGTGTAAGATGTGTAGCGGCCACCGCTGAGTTTGATAATCTCGCCGGATTTCAGCAGGTCTGCCAGCGCCCGCTGGACGGTGATCTGACTGATATCCGGGCATGCGGCCATGATTTCGCTTTTGGTGATCTTTCCGAGGTGGTTTTTGATGACCTCCCGCACCCGGCTGGGTTTGGAAAGCCCCTTTGCCGTCAGCAGCTCGATCCGGCTTTCAAAATCCCGGTAAGCCGCCACCAGAACGCCCAGCATATAGGTGACAAAGGGGGCATAATCGTTCGCGCCTTCGTGCCAGTTATAAGAGCTGGCTTGCAGGGCTTCGTAATAGGTCTCCTTGGTGTCGGAGATCAGCTTTTCGATACTGATATATTTGCCCACGATATAGCCGGAACGGTATAAAAGCAGCAGCGTCAGAAGCCTGCTCATGCGGCCGTTGCCGTCGTTGAAGGGGTGGATACAGAGAAAGTCCAGTATAAAAATGGGAATCAGCAGCAGCGGGTCCAGTTCTGCATCCTGCATCGCTGCTTCAAAAGCATTGCACAATGCAGCAATGGTCTCCGGTGTTTCCCATGCTGGTACAGGCTCAAACCGAACGATTTGCTGGCCGTCCGGCAATTCCTCGGCAATCACATTGTCCGAGTTTTTGAAGCTGCCGCCGATGGACTTACCGCTGTACTTGTACAGATCCCGATGAAGCTGCAAAATGATAGACGGCTTTGGCGGGATAAAGTCATGGCTTTCATGAATTGTTGCAAGTACATCGCGGTATCCGGCGATCTCTTTTTCGCTGCGGTTCCGGGGGATGGTCTTCTCACGAACGATTTTTTTCAGGCGGTCGTCCGTTGTAATGATACCCTCGATGCGGTTGGAGGCTTCGGTGCTTTGAATTTTTGCAACCTCCAAGAGATCAGACAATTCATCCGCCTTTGTCTCGATAAAAAGGTTTTGCTGCCCTTTGTATTCGTGAATTTGCGTCAGGTAGGCCACAACCTCCGGCGTCAGGAGCTTTTTATATTCTGCTTTGAAGTTGAAATCTCTCATTCAATTTCCTCACTTGACTTTCAATTTTATCATATTTCCGTCAATGATACAGTTATAGTATATAGACGAATTTCTTCCCTGTCAACCTTATCTTTATCATCGTTTCAATAATGAATAAATTGAAAATACTTTAGCTGTAATTGCCGAACTTAGATGCAGTACGGTGCTTCCTTTCCTGTTCAGCAAAGGAAGCCTGCACCGATCAATGATGCAGGCTTCCTATGTGCTGGTAAAGGGTTTGCAACATACTCACAACATGAGCTTTTTCGCAGTGTCAATGATAGAAAGCGCTGACTTTGCCGCTTCAAACAGATTTTCTGCAGTAAGCAGTCCCAATCCATCGAATATGATCGATGGAACAGGTGCGTTTTCTTTGGTTAACTGCGCAGTGCAATCTACCGCAGAGTGGAACACACGGCGGAGTTCTTCCTGGTTCGGCATAGGGGCACCAGATTGCACAGCGGATTGTGCGGGAGCAGACCAGTAATTGACAAAGTTGTCCTGATACGCCGGATAAGAGGCGCTCCACTGCATTGGACGAACCGGAGTCGTCTCCCGATAAGGGAGCTGATTGGCGTATCCCAGCATGCTTTTTACAATACGCTGAATCCGATCTTCTTTGCAAAGCTTATAGAGCATCGCTTTTGAAATTCCATGTTGCGCCGCAACATTGGTTTGAATGATTCCCCCATGTTCCTTTGCAATAGCTGCCAATTCCATCATGTAGTCCGTTTCCTTACCTCACTTACAGCAACCTAGTAATACTATAGCCGGAATTACGATGAAAGTCAACAGCGCATTGATCCACGACGATTGCATGAATGCCCACACTCGTGCTGTCCTCCTGATGCTTCATTTTTTAAGCATTGAGAACTATTTCAAGGAGCATAGTGGGGCGCAGACTGATTGCAAACCGTTTTTTCTTCATCGACAGCTTACGCTTTGACAACTCTGTGACTTTCAAAATGCTGAGACACCATTTTCTAATGATATTCAGATTCTGCGCAGCAGTTTTATCGATCGTTGCGTTCGCGTCTTCACGGAAAGTAACATCCAGATGCCAGTGCATACTTTCAATACACCAATGCCCACGAACCGCTCGGCTTGCCAACTCGATGTCTTCCTTCAAACTACTGATGAAATAACAGTATTCCACTCGTTCTTTCTTTCCTTTTTATGGTTTTTCTCTCCATAATAATGCTTTTTAGCCCTTTCCACGCCCCTTTCTGCTCCAACCATTTGATGTCTTCTGTCTGATAATACTCTCTTTTTTCCAGTTGACCATGCGCTTTTTCTTCCGTTTTTTTGTAAACCCCTTTTTCTTGAATCCGCTTCAAGAATTCAGAATCCAGGAAGTATTCTCTCACATTTTCGTACAATGTTCCCTGGTTTTTCTTCAGACCCAGAACATAATCCGCACGTTTACTTTTGATTTTTTCGGCTATAGCGGTCTGTGCCCCCATTGCATCAATGGTGACGACTTGACCTTTTATTTGAATCTTATCCAAAAGTTCCGGAATCGCTGTGATTTCGTTGCTTTTCTCACTGACTGCCTTTTGCCCCAAAGAAAAACCATCTTCCTTGCTCCATGCTGTCACAATATGTGCGGGCTTTTCTTCGTTTCTTTTGTTTCCGCACATGGTTTTTCCGTCAATACAAATGATTTTCTTCAACAATTCACCAGGAAAATGGGCAGCAGGTACACAACAGCGACCACAGCAAAAACAACGGTCAGAATGGTCTTGCCCCGCTTTTCTCCCT
>OIZO01001002.1_pt1 | contig 16299 bp, 10 predicted proteins | sample 1588551 | NCBI WGS metagenome assembly OIZO01 (sample SAMN03283271) | human gut metagenome | biome: human-associated habitat; material: feces | host: Homo sapiens | place: Peru | collected 2012 | reverse complement strand
CGTTGTGCCCCATAAAATAATAGGCTTTCCAACCGCCACCTGCATACACTCGTCCCCACTTAAAACGATAACTCAAATCAGCTCCTGCAGATATCTGGGCAAAATGTCCAGTATTTGCATAAGTGCTATAATAAACGCCCCCATCTGAATGGCCATAGTTTTCTATCACATCACTTATATATTTATAATCAACAGCAGGCGTGAAGTACAGCTTGCCGACATTCAATGTATATGACATGGAGGCGCTATGTGTCATTTGTGGCTTTAGATTCGGGTTGCCTATGCTTACAAACAAAGAGTCGGTTGATGTATTGTAAGGGTTCAGATATGCAACATTTGGAGCTGTATTTGAAAGTTGATAACTTAAGCGGACGGAGTTGTGTTTGTTGGCTACCCATGTAATACTTGTATTGCACCTTGGACGAAAATAGTTATAGTTGGCGTCACCTGCCTTTGCCCATATACCTTCCATTCCAATTGAAGCATTATAGTGTAGATGCTTGAGAGAGCCACCATAACCAACATATACATATTGGTTATAGTTATAATGTTTGAATAGAGGATTTTCACCAATGGCGTTATTGATGTCATCCATGATGAGCGTGCTGTGGCTTCCTGCTATCAGCGAACTGTTGTTGGCATTTTCTTTTGAATAGTCAATATTGAAACTTCCGGAATGACGTTTGTTGTTATAAAGTGTATTTGCATCGATTTGTCGCTTTTCATAAGAGTCTGTGCGATTGGCATTATAATCATTCTTATTGAAATTGTACGCTAAACGCAATTCTAAATCACTATTTTTTGAAAATGAATGTTTGTAATACAGACTCGTTGTGAGAATATTGCTTTTATTCGTGTTGAAGGATTGGAAACTATACCACTGTGAAATATCAGTAGTATAATTTCCATGAGCCGAGGTATTTCCTTTAGTAGTATTATATGAGTCATATAGTTGAGCTGCAAAATAATCATTAGGAGTAATCTGATACTTCAGCAACAACTCACCTATCCATTTATTGGCATCACTACGAGTTGACTGGTCATAAGTCTGTTTATAACCAGTATTCGTGCGGTTAACGGATGATTCTACATCTTCATGGTATTTATAGTGATAGGCTGCTCTGCCGTAAAGACTAATCTTATGGTTTCCTATTTCAAAATACCCCACACCAAAACCATTATCAAGAGGAATTTCATGACGTGTTGCTCCTTCAAGCCATAAGTATGGTTTGGTATGCTTTTTCAATCTAATATTCAGAATGCTCGTAACACCTTCTTGCAGATAACGTGCAGATACAGAGTTTACAACCTCAACAGACTCAATGTCAGCTGGAGAAATCGGTCCAATACCAGAGTTAATCATGTTGCCGTTGATGAGAATCAAAGGTGCTTTTCCGTTTAACATTTTTACAGATGAAGTGTTGGCATCAGATATGATGGCAGGTATCTCTTGCAAAGCCCTGAATGGATTGCTCATTTTCTTTGCATCTGACGACAGATAGAATATTTCACCATTGGCAGTCCTTTTTACAATCTGACTACGGTCGGCTACAATCATCACCTCGTCAATGTCTTTTGTTTCTTCTTTTAGTCTATATGTACGTTTTGTTGTATCTTTTATACTAAGAGAATCGCATATTGTTTGGTAGCCTAAGCATGCTACCTCTACGATATAATCACCGGCAGGAACATCCTTTATGGTAAAACTACCATCCTTGTAAGAAGTAGTAGTTTTGAAAATAGTTCCATTTTGTATAAGCAGGATATATCCATTCGCTATACCAACCTTGCCGTTCTTTGACACAATTTCTCCATGAAATACATTTTGGGCATGCAAAAACGCTATGTTTATTAGCATGAAGAAAAGTATGACAACTCTATTTGTGGCTTCCCATGTTTTATTGGGTGAGCATTTTTTACAGGTTCTTTGAATCATCATTTGTAGTTTCAATTTTTTATTTCTTTGGTTGCAAATGTAATAAAAAAACAAATATTTTGAGCATTATTGATAGAAAATGCTGTAAATAACCTTTACATTTAACTCGTGACATAATCACATATCATGTATGGCTACATATAAAATTTGTATTGCATTTGTAATGCACACTCTATTATATAATAAGGTGTAGTAGGAGTTGAAAAACGCTACGGTATAACAAAATGCAATAAATATGATAAAAAAAGTGATAAATTATTTGTGAGCTACCGATATTTTCTTACCTTTGTAACCGAAATAAGACGTATCACCATAAATATATTATAAATATGAATTTGTCGTACAACATTATTAGCATTATTATTCGAATTCGACTTTGGAACAATGTCGAACGGGGTAGTGTATGCTAATAGGTTGCCGCAAACAATACAGTCTCTCTTATGAGTAGATGACAAGAAAAACCTTTCTCACTAACCCCTACAAGGTAGTGTGAAAGGTTTTTTCGGTTTAAGTAATAACGTAAAAACACATATAAGGATGAGTGAAAGATTGTACATTTTTGACACTACGCTCCGCGATGGCGAGCAGGTGCCAGGTTGCCAGTTGAATACCGTTGAGAAGATACAGGTGGCAAAGCAGCTTGAGCAATTGGGTGTAGACGTGATTGAGGCAGGATTCCCTATTTCAAGTCCGGGCGACTTCAATTCGGTCATTGAGATTTCAAAGGCTGTGACATGGCCCACTATCTGTGCTCTGACACGTGCTGTAGAGAAGGACATAGATTGTGCTGCCGAGGCTCTGAAGTATGCCAAGCGTGGACGCATCCATACCGGTATCGGTACGTCCGATTCGCACATTAAGTATAAGTTTCACTCAAACCGCGAGGAGATAATAGAGCGTGCCGTTCGTGCCGTGGCCTATGCCAAGCGATATGTAGAGGACGTAGAGTTCTATGCCGAGGATGCCGGACGTACCGACAACGAGTATCTGGCACGTGTGGTTGAGGCTGTCATCAAGGCTGGCGCTACAGTCATCAACATTCCCGACACTACGGGCTACTGTCTGCCCGAGGAGTATGGAGCCAAGATTAAGTATTTGGTAGAGCATGTGGACAACATCGACAAGGCCGTGCTCTCAACCCATTGCCACAACGACTTGGGTCTTGCCACAGCCAATACGCTGAGCGGAGTGCTGAACGGAGCGCGTCAGGTAGAGGTGACCATAAATGGTATAGGTGAGCGTGCGGGCAACACTTCGCTCGAAGAGATTGCCATGATTCTGAAGTGTCATAACGGCATAAATATCGATACTAATATCAATACCACCAAGATTTGTCCCACAAGCCGCATGGTTTCGAGCCTGATGAACATGCCCGTTCAGCCTAATAAGGCCATTGTCGGTCGTAACGCATTCGCCCACAGTAGTGGCATACATCAGGACGGAGTGCTGAAGAATGTCAGCACATACGAGATTATCGACCCGAAGGATGTAGGTCTGGACAGCGGCAGCATAGTGCTGACAGCACGTTCGGGCAGAGCCGCCTTGAAGTATCGCCTCGGAGTGCTGGGCGTGAAGATAGACGACGAGTCGAAGATAGACACTATCTACCAGCAGTTCCTCAAGCTTGCCGACCGCAAGAAGGAAGTCAACGACGACGACATACTCATGTTGGCAGGTGCCGATGCCAAGGCTTCGCACGCCGTGAAGCTCGACTTCCTGCAGGTTACTACAGGCATGGGCGTTAAGAGTGTGGCAAGCATCGGACTCGACATCTCAGGCCAGAAGTTTGAAGAGGCTTCGACAGGCAACGGTCCGGTAGATGCTGCCATCAAGGCTCTCAAGAAGATCATTCAGAAGCAGATGACCCTGAAGGAGTTTACTATCCAGGCCATCTCGAAGGGATCGGACGACGTGGGCAAGGTACACATGCAGGTGGAGTACGACGGAAGCGTGTACTACGGATTCGGAGCCAATACCGACATTGTGACGGCTTCTGTTGAGGCTTACATCGACTGTATCAACAAGTTTCGTGTGAAATAAAACCACGCCCCAATCATCCACACTATAAATACAAACAAGCAATAACATTAACAATATAAACATATTATAATGAATACATTATTCGACAAAATCTGGGATAAGCATGTTGTGCAGACGGTCAAGGACGGCCCTACACAATTGTACATAGATCGTCTTTACTGCCATGAGGTGACTTCGCCTCAGGCCTTTGCCGGCATGCGTGCCCGCGGACTCAAGATGTTCCGTCCCGACCACATATTCTGCATGCCCGACCATAACACTCCTACACACGATCAGGACAAGCCTATCGAGGACCCCGTTTCAAAGCGTCAGGTGGACACATTGGCTAAGAATGCTGCCGATTTCGGAGTGACACACTTCGCCATGAACTCTAAGGACAACGGCATCATCCACGTTGTAGGTCCTGAGAAAGGACTCTCTCTGCCGGGTATGACTATCGTGTGTGGCGACTCACATACATCTACACATGGTGCTATGGGTGCTGTAGCTTTTGGTATCGGAACTTCTGAGGTAGAGATGGTTATGGCTTCACAATGCATTCTGCAGAGCAAGCCGAAGTCGATGCGTATAAGCGTCAACGGAAAGTTGGCAAAGGGCGTTACACCAAAGGATGTAGCTCTCTACCTGATGAGCCGACTCACCACTTCGGGTGCTACCGGATATTTCGTTGAATATGCAGGCGACGTAGTACGCGACATGTCTATGGAGGGCCGACTCACACTCTGCAATCTCTCTATCGAGATGGGTGCGCGTGGCGGATTTGTAGCTCCCGACGAGACAACATTCGAATATATCAAGGGTCGCGAATATGCTCCTAAGGGCAAGGATTGGGACAAGGCCGTGGCTTACTGGAAGACTCTGAAGAGTGGCGACGATGCCGTGTTCGACAAGGAACTCGTGTTTGATGCTGCCGACATAGAGCCGCGCATCACTTACGGCACCAATCCTGGTATGGGTATCGGCATTACTGAGACCATTCCTACACTCGATGAGATAGACAAGGCTGGTCAGGCTTCGTTCAAGAAGTCGCTTGCATACATGGGATTTGAGCCGGGCGAGAAGCTTCTCGGTCATAAGATTGACTATGTATTCCTTGGTGCCTGCACCAACGGACGTATTGAAGACTTCCGTGCATTTGCCTCTATCGTGAAGGGACGCCATAAGGCTGAGGGCGTTACGGCATGGCTTGTGCCTGGCTCATGGCTCGTAGACAAGCAGATTAGAGAGGAGGGACTGGACAAGGTTCTTACCGAAGCTGGTTTCGAGATTCGCCAGCCGGGCTGCTCGGCATGTCTTGCTATGAACGACGACAAGATACCAGCAGGCAAGTATTCGGTATCGACATCCAACCGTAACTTTGAGGGTCGTCAGGGACCAGGCTCACGTACCATCCTTGCTTCACCTCTGGTAGCAGCTGCTGTAGCCGTTACAGGAGTGGTAACCGACCCGAGAGAACTCATGTTCTAATGTTTAATGATTAATAATTGAAGAATGATGAAACAGAAATTCAACGTTATAACCTCCACATGCATACCCCTTCCGCTTGAGAATGTGGATACCGACCAGATAATACCAGCCCGCTTCCTTAAGGCAATCGACAAGGAAGGTATGGGCGACAACCTATTCCGTGACTGGCGATATAATGCCGACGGTACTCCCAAACCCGACTTCGTTATGAACGATCCGTCGTATAGCGGAGTGATACTCGTAGCAGGCAAGAACTTCGGCTCGGGCTCTTCGCGCGAGCATGCAGCTTGGGCTATTGCCGGAGCGGGATTCCGTGTGGTCATCAGCTCGTTCTTTGCCGACATCCACAAGAACAACGAGCTCAACAACCTTGTGTTGCCGGTAGTGGTGAGCGAGGAATTCCTTAAGGAACTCTTTGCCAGCATCGACAAGGACCACAAGACAGAGGTGAAGGTAGATCTGCCCAATCAGACCGTGACAAACCTCGCTACAGGCAAGAGCGAGCATTTTGAGATAAACGGATACAAGAAGCATTGCCTTGAAAACGGACTCGACGACGTAGACTTCCTTGTACAGAATCGTGATAAGGTAGAGTCATGGGAGCAAGAACAATAGAAATAATGGACTGTACACTCCGCGATGGCGAGCAGACCAGCGGAGTGTCATTCCTTCCTCATGAGAAACTCATGGTGGCGCGAATGCTTCTTGGCGATGTCAATGTGAATCGTATAGAAGTGGCTTCGGCAAGAGTTTCGGAGGGTGAGAAGGAGGCTGTGCGCATGATATGCCGCTATGCCGAGAGTGTTGGCAAGCTGAATAGGGTAGAGGTGCTGGGCTTTGTCGATGGCGGAAAGTCAATCGACTGGATTGACGAATGCGGATGCAAGGTCATAAACCTGCTTGCAAAGGGTTCACTCAAGCATTGTACGCATCAGCTCAAGAAGACTCCCGAAGAACATATCGACGGAATATACGAGTCGCTCACTCTTGCCATGCAGAAGGGTATGGCTGTAAATATGTATCTTGAGGATTGGAGTAGTGGCATGAAGGATTCGCCCGACTATGTGTTCAAGATGATGGACGCTCTCGTGGAGAGCGGCATCAAGCGTTTCCTTCTGCCCGATACATTGGGCATACTCAACCCTATGGAGGTGACGAAGTATTTCGGTCAGATGGTGGAGCGCTATCCCAACACCAACTTCGAATTCCATGCACATAACGACTACGACCTTGCTGTAGCCAATTCGTTGGCTGCTGTGGTGAGTGGTGCAAGCGGTCTGCATGTCACGGTGAACGGACTGGGTGAGCGTTGTGGCAATGCCCCGCTTGCAAGCGTGCAGGCTATACTTAAAGACCAACTCGGTATTGAAACCAGTATTCGTGAAGACCGATTGGGCGAAATAAGCCGACTGGTAGAGGGATATTCTGGTATTGCGATTGCGCCAAACCAACCTATCGTTGGTGAGAACGTGTTCACGCAAGTGGCTGGCGTTCATGCCGATGGCGACAATAAGGACAACCTTTACTGCAATAATCTTGTGCCAGAGCGTTTCGGACGTAAGCGCGAGTATGCACTTGGTAAAAATAGCGGTAGGGCAAACATCGCCAAGAACCTGGAACTGCTCGGACTGGAACTCACTCCCGAACAGACACGACGTGTGACGCAACGCATTACCGAACTGGGCGACCGCAAGGAGATTGTAACTCAGGAAGACCTGCCATTCATCGTAAGCGACGTGCTGAAGCATTCGGCTCCCGAAGACAAGATAAAGCTGGTGAGCTATATGGTGTCGCTTGCCTACGGACTGCGTCCTATGGCAACCGTTAAGGTGGAGATTGATGGCAAGCAGTATGAGGACAACGCTCTTGGCGACGGACAGTATGACGCTTTCGTGAAGGCTATGCGCAAGATATATCGCGAACGTCTTGGACGCACATTCCCCACACTTGAGAATTATGCTGTGTCAATACCGCCTGGCGGACGTACAGATGCACTCGTGCAGACTGTCATAACATGGCGTAGCGGCGAGAAGATACTGCGTACACGCGGACTCGATGCCGACCAGACCGAAGCTGCAATAAAGGCTACAATCAAGATGCTTAACATCGTGGAGCAGGAACAACTGCAAGACTCAGAATCAAAATAAACAATATAATAAAAAAACAAAGGATATGAAATTATCAATAGCTGTACTTCCCGGCGACGGTATCGGACCCGAGATTATGACCGAAGGTGTGAAGGTAATGAAGGTTGTGGCTGAAAAGTTTGGCCATGAGTTCAGTTTTAAGGAAGCCATCTGTGGCGCTCATGCCATTGACGAAGTGGGCGACCCATTCCCTGAGGATACCTTCCAGACATGTCTGAATGCCGATGCTGTGCTCTTTGCAGCTGTAGGCGACCCACGTTTCGATAACGATCCTACTGCCAAGGTACGTCCCGAGCAGGGACTTCTGGCTATGCGCAAGAAGCTCGGATTGTTTGCCAACGTACGCCCGGTAGCTACTTTCGACTGCCTTCTGCACAAGTCGCCCCTTAAGGACGAACTTCTCAAGGGTGCCGACTTTGTCGTAATACGTGAGCTTACCGGCGGTATGTATTTCGGCGAGAAGTATCAGGACAACGACAAGGCATACGATACCGACATCTATACTCGTCCCGAGATAGAGCGCATCCTTAAGGTTGCCTTCGAGTTTGCCATGAAGCGCAACAAGCACCTTACCGTGGTAGACAAGGCAAATGTGCTGGCTTCGTCACGTCTGTGGCGTCAGATTGCCAAGGAGATGGAACCGCAGTATCCTGAGGTGAATACCGACTATATGTTTATCGACAATGCCTCAATGCGCGTTCTTACCGAGCCAAGATTCTTCGACGTTATCGTTACAGAGAATACCTTTGGCGACATACTTACCGACGAGACTTCTTGCATCACAGGTTCAATGGGATTGCAGCCGTCAAGTTCGCTTGGCGAGCACACTCCATTGTTTGAACCGGTACACGGTTCATGGCCGCAGGCAGCTGGCAAGAACCTTGCCAACCCAGTAGCCCAGATTCTTTCGGCAGCTATGCTTCTTGAGCATTTCGGACTGAATGAGGAAGGTGCACTTGTGCGTAAGGCTGTTGACGCTTCGCTCGATGCCAACGTACGTACTCCGGAGATTCAGGTTGAGGGTGGTGCACAGTACGGCACAGCTGAGGTAGGCCAGTGGATAGCCGACTATATAGCTAAAGCCTAACTGTATGAAGACCTTAATACTTGTTCTGGCATTAATGGCGCTTAATGCAAACACTATGTTTGCACAGACAAGGCAGCAACTACGCGACAGTCTGTCGGCAGCTTCTGAGGCATTGTCGTTCCATCCCGATTCCTTAAACCTGCGTTTGAAGAAGGCGTCGTGGAACGTGCAGCTTGAGGAGTGGCAGTATGCCCGCGATGAATATGATTATGTCTTGCGACGTGATCCGAACAATCTGGCTGCTCTGTTCTATCGCGCCTTTGTCAACGAACAGCAGAAACGATACAAGTTTGCCCGTCTTGACTACGAGCATCTGTTGAGTCTTGTGCCGGGCAACTTTGAGGCCACACTCGGATTGGCATTGCTTAATCAGAAAGACAGTCACTATACTGAGGCTCTGGACATGATAAACCTATTGGTGACGCAGCATCCCGACAGCGCTGTGGCGTATGCCGCACGTGGTGGAATGGAAGTGGAGCGCAAGATGTACGGTCCTGCCGAGTACGATTATAGCAAGGCTATAGAACTGAAACCGCTCAATACCGACTTCAGACTGAATCGTGCCAATGTGCGCATATTGATGAAACGCAAGAAGGAGGCACGTGAAGATTTGGATGCAATGGTGAAACTTGGGGTTCCAAGAGCCAAACTTATTGAATGGTACAGAAAGTGTAAGTAAATAGAAAAGAAAACAATAAATAGAGTATGGGTCAAAATAGAAGTTAGAGGAAGTTTGGGCTTTGCCCGTAGTTAACAGAAGTTAGCGGACATATGTCTGTTAACTTCCATCTATCGTAGATGGATTAACTTCTTCTTAAATTCCTATAACTCCTATTTTGACCCTCTTCGTGGCTTATATTTTTATTAAGTCTCCCATTACCATGTCGCTGACAAACAATCCCTCACGTGTCAGTAGCAGACGATTGTCGGCATGCTTTAGCAATCCGTTCTTGATGTGGATGTCGGCACATTGCAGGGCATATTGTCTGAAAGAAGGGCTGATAGAGTCGAGATCCATACCGTCTGACGTGCGCAAGGCAGTAGTGACAAGGTCATTGTAGTGGGTGGTCTCGTCAATTGTCTCGCTTTCAGAAGGAAGCGTTCCGTTGTTGATGGCTTTGATATACTGGAGTATATCGGCTATGTTCCAGCTGCGTGTGCTTATGTTGTAGGAGTGGGCTGAGGCTCCGATACCGAGATATGGCACATTATGCCAGTAACTGCTGTTATGTACAGAACGATAGCCGGGCTTTGCAAAGTTGCTTATCTCGTAATGCTCATAGCCGGCAGTTTTGAGCGCGTCCATAAGGTGCTTGTACATCGACAACGAAGCTTCGTCGTTAATTTGGGTTATCTTGCCTTCGCTCAACATACGATACAGAGGTGTACCCTCTTCATACATAAGGCTGTAAGCGGAGATATGGGTGGGCGAAAGACTGATGGCAGTCTGCACGTCAGCAGCCCATTCGTCGAGCGTCTGATTGGGGAAACCGAACATAAGGTCGATACTTATATTCTCAATTCCAGCCTCTTTTATAATCCTAACGGCATCAATCGCTTGCGACGATGTGTGTCGACGATGAAGAAACTGCAATCGCGAGTCGTCGAAAGTCTGAATGCCCATGCTTATACGGTTGATGCCGAATGAGCGCAAACAGCTAACAAACTCAGGTGTTATATCATCGGGGTTGACCTCTATGGTCACTTCGCGCGGATTGCCGGGGAAACATTCAGATACTGAATTGAGAATGTCTTGAATGTCGGAGAGTGGGAGAGTGGAAGGAGTTCCGCCCCCAATGTATATCGTATCGACCGAATTAGGGCTGTCGATGCTGCCCAATCCGTTGAATTCGGAGCGACGCAAGTGCATTTCCTTTATCAAAGTCGTAGCATAATTGTGCTGCAATCCGAATAAAGTGGAGCTGTAGAAACCGCAGTATATACAACGGCTCTTGCAAAAAGGTATGTGGATGTATATTCCAGTCTTCATTTGTCTATATAATAATGTGTAAAAGGCGACATCGTGTCTTAAGAGAATGCAAAAGTACTAATAAGTGAAAAAAAAACATCACTTTTAATGTTTTTCTTTTGGTTTCTATTCTTATTTTTATAACTTAGTAGTCGGATAAACCCCGCCCCAAGTTTATCCACCATGAACAATTTACATTAACCATTTAAAACCTGAAGATATGAGGGTCTATCAAACAAATGAAATCAAGAACATTGCCCTTTTAGGCAGTGCGGGTAGCGGCAAGACCACTCTTGCCGAGTCTATGATTTTCGGTAGTGGTATCATCAAACGCCGTGGAACAGTGGAGGCAAAGAACACGGTAAGTGACTACTTCCCAGTTGAGCATGAATATGGTTATTCTGTTTTCCCGACAGTATTCCATGTTGAGTGGAACAACAAAAAGCTTAATATTATTGACTGCCCGGGTTCTGATGACTTCATTGGTGGTGCAATCACAGCTTTGAACGTTACTGATCAGGCTGTTATTCTTATCAACGGACAGTATGGTCCGGAGGTTGGCACACAGAACAATTTCCGATATACAGAGAAATTGCATAAGCCAGTAATCTTCCTTGTCAACCAACTCGATTCGGACAAGTGCGACTTTGACAACATCATCAACAACATGAAGGCCATCTATGGCTCAAAGTGCGTACAGATTCAGTATCCGGTTAGCACAGGCAGCAATTTCGGAGCTATCGTTGACGTGCTTCTTATGAAGATGTACACATGGGGTCCGGAAGGTGGTATGCCTACAATCGTAGACATTCCCGAAAGCGAGATGGAGAAAGCTATGGAGCTTCACAAGATTCTCGTGGAGGCAGCTGCCGAGAACGACGAGACTCTTATGGAGAAATTCTTTGAAGAGGAAACTCTCTCTGAGGACGAGCTTCGTGAGGGTATCCGTAAGGGACTTGTAACACGTTCAATCTTCCCCGTATTCTGTGTATGTGCGGGCAAGGATATGGGCGTTCGCCGATTGATGGAATTCCTTGGCAATGTGGTTCCGTTTGTTAGCGAAATGCCGAAATTACACAATACACGAGGCGAGGAAATCACCCCTGATACCAATGGCCCGGAATCTGTTTACTTCTTCAAGACCGGTTTGGAACCGCATATCGGCGAAGTAAGCTATTTCAAGGTGATGAGTGGTAAGATTAAGGCAGGCGACGACTTGACAAATGCTGACCGCGGATCGAAGGAACGTATCGGACAGATATATGTATGTGCTGGCGCAAATCGTATTCCCGTAGACGAACTTGTTGCCGGTGATATTGGTTGCACAGTTAAGCTGAAAGACGTTAAGACAGGAAACACCCTCAATGGTAAGGATTGCGAGTGGAAGTTTGACTTCATCAAGTATCCTAACCCCAAATTCTCACGTGCAATCAAGGCTGAGAATACCGCCGATACAGAAAAACTTATGGCTGCGCTTCTGCGTATGCATCAGGAAGACCCGACATGGCTCGTTGAGCAAAGCAAGGAATTGCGTCAGACTATTGTTCGCGGACAAGGTGAGTTCCATCTCCGCACATTGAAGTGGCGTCTTGAGAACAACGAGAAGCTGAACGTTAAGTTTGAGCCTACTCGCATTCCTTATCGTGAGACCATCACTAAGATGGCACGTGCCGAGTATCGACACAAGAAGCAGTCGGGTGGTGCTGGTCAGTTCGGTGAGGTACACCTTATCATTGAGCCGTATGCTGAAGGAATGCCCGATCCTACATCTTACAAGATTAACGGTCAGGAATTCAAGATCAACATCAAGGGTCGTGAGGAAGTAAGTTTGGAATGGGGTGGTAAGCTCGTGTTTATCAACTCGGTTGTAGGTGGTGCCATTGACGCACGCTTCATGCCTGCAATATTGAAGGGCATCATGGACCGTATGGAGCACGGACCTCTTACAGGCAGTTATGCACGCGACGTGAGAGTGATCGTATACGACGGCAAGATGCACCCGGTAGACTCTAACGAGTTGTCGTTTATGCTTGCAGCACGCAATGCTTTCTCTGCTGCATTTAAGGAGGCAGGTCCGAAGATTCTTGAGCCTATCTACGACCTCGAGGTATATGTACCGGCCGATTATATGGGCGACGTAATGAGCGACCTGCAGGGACGCAGAGCTCTTATTATGGGTATGGATAGCGAGGCTGGATATCAGAAGCTTCAGGCTAAGATTCCATTGAAGGAACTGAGCAACTATTCTATCTCATTGAGCAGTCTTACAGGCGGACGTGCTTCGTTCACCACAAAGTTTGCAAGTTACGAGCTTGTTCCGAACGATCTGCAGCAGAAACTTATTGATGAGCATGCTGCCGAGACAGCTGATGAAGAATAACGAAAGAGAACTTATGGAGTATTCCATAATATAAAGAATAACGAAAATACATAAAGAGTAAGACGGTTTGTCGGCATTTTAGCTTTGACAAATCGTCTTACTCTTTTTTCTGTAGTTAGGCGAAATGGCAATTTAAAATAATTTAATTCCTTTGTGTTGTCTTCTTTTTCCTGTAACTTTGCAATTATGAATATGAATATTTGCAAATACATAATAACGTTGGTCTGCTTGTTGGGGTGGGCTGGCGTTTCTGCTCAAGACTACCAGGTGCAATGTGAAGATACGTGTTCGCATGTTCACGGAATAGATTTAAGCCACTATCAGGGCGAAGTGTTTTGGGAGGCAATAGGCGACAATTCCAAGATGGCGTATGTGTACCTTAAAGCTACTGAAGGAGGCGACCGCATAGACGATAAGTACGAACAGAATATAGAGTTGGCGCATAAGTATGGACTGAAAGTAGGTTCGTATCATTTCTTCCGTCCGAAAACGCCCCTTAAGTTGCAGCTTGAGAACTTTAAGGCTCAATGCCGCCCCTCGCAGCAGGACTTGATACCTATGATTGATGTAGAGACAAAGCAAGGATTGTCTAACGATGCTTTCCGCGATTCGTTGATGACATTTCTGACAATGGTGGAGAAAGCATATCATCAGAAACCGCTTGTCTATACAGGTACCAACTTTTACAATAGGTATATGTCGGGCCTTATGAACGGCTACAAGCTTATGATAGCCCAGTATTCTTCGAACGAGCCTGTGCTGAACGACGGCAACGACTATATGCTGTGGCAGTATACTGGTAAGGGTCATATCGACGGCATACGCGGATATGTAGACAAAAGCCGCTTTATGGGACGCCACGGGTTGCGCGAAATCCGATACCGACATCATTGACAAGCGGACTTGCCGTAAAGCTAAATCATTCAACTATAACGTGATAAATCAAATTCAACTATCGTATAATGGCAATAATAAAATGTCCGGAGTGCAATCACGACATAAGTGATAAGGCTCCAGTATGTCCCTGTTGCGGGGCTCCTATTGCAGGTCATGTGGTGACGTGTCCAGTATGTGGTAAAGTGTATTTCTCTAATCAGGCAGAGTGTCCGCAATGCCACCATGTTACTGGTGAAAAGGTGGCAGGTCAGACATTGGGGCAGGAAGCTGCTCAAGCTGTAGTGCAGACTTTTGAGCAAGACTCTGAGCAGAAATCGGAACCGACATCAGAGCAAAACAAACCTGCCAATGCACATAAAAACAACCGTATTGTAATAATGGTGGTAGTGGTTGCGGCATTGGTAGTATGTGGAATATGCTATGCTTTCTATCATAATGCCCAGTCGGACAAGGAGCAGCAGGCTTATGAGATGGCTATGTCGAGTCAGGATGCAGACGTCTTACAGAACTATCTTACAATGTATCCAAATGCTCCTCAAGAACATGTTGACTCAATACAGTCGCATCTTGATATGCTTAAAGCCGTTGATCGCGACTGGACTAACGCCGTAGTGAGCGGGTCGAAGAGCGCCATCGAGCGTTACATTGCAGAACATCCTAATTCGCCTTTTAAGAATGTTGCTCAGCATATGATTGATTCTATTGATTGGTCGGTTGCAAATACAGCAGGTAGTGTAGAGGCTTTAGAAACTTACATAGAGAGTCATCCTGATGGAGATTATATTGAGGATGCTAATGAAGCAATAAAGAATCTCAATTCAACGACGGTGCAACCGGAGGACAAACTGTTGGTAAGCAGTGTATTCAATGGCTTCTTCCAAAGTCTGAATGCTCGTGACGAGGAAGCTCTTATGAGTTCAACAAGTCCGTTGATGACACAATTCCTCGGAAAGAGCAATGCTACGCGCAGTGATGTTGTCACTTTCTTGCACAAGATATATAAGAGCGGTGTAAGCTCAATGAAGTGGCAGTCGATGGACGATTATAATATCAGCAAAAAAGATGTAGGAAGTCAGAAAATCGAATATACCGTGAAATTCTCTGTCAAGCAGGTTGTAACCCATGATGACGGAAGTATTGAAGACACACAATATCGTGTAAATGCTAAAGTTAGTCCCGAAGGACTGATTTCAGAATTTAATATGGTAAAGATACTTGAATAAATATTTGCAGCGAAAAAATCGCTGCAAATATGCTGACAATTCATTTTTTATAGTTAACTTTGTCGTTGACCTAAAGTGAATTAATTTTAAACGTTAACATATAAATTTATTATGGAAAATAACCAGGAACTAATAGCCCAGTGCGAGGCAAGAGCCAAGCAGTGGCTTACGCCGGCATACGACGAGGACACCCGTAAAGAGGTACAGGCTATGTTGGATTCAGAAGACAAGTCAGCCCTTATTGATGCTTTCTATCAGAATTTGGAATTTGGTACAGGCGGTTTGCGTGGCACAATGGGTGTCGGCACCAACCGAATGAACAAGTATATAGTAGGTATGGCTACACAGGGCTTTGCCAACTACATCCTCAAGGCTTTCCCTGGTGAGGAAAACCTCTCTGTTGTTGTAGGTCATGACTGCCGCAACAATTCACGTCTCTTTGCCGAGACTGTAGCAGCTATCTTCTCTGCCAACGGCATCAAGGCTTACTTGTTTGAGAGCCTTCGTCCGACACCTGAGATCTCATTCGCTATTCGCGAGTTGGAAGCTAAGGCAGGTGTGAATGTTACAGCATCGCACAATCCTAAGGAATACAATGGCTACAAGGCTTACTGGAGTGACGGTGCTCAGGTGCTTGCTCCGCACGATACCGGCATCATCGATGAGGTGAACAAGGTAGGTATCGACGACGTTAAGTTTGAGGCCAACTGGGATAACATCAAGATTATCGGTGGCGAGATGGACTACGACTATATGGAGGCTGTTCACTCGGCTATGATTGATCAGGACGTTATCAACCGTCAGAAGGATTTGAACATCGTTTATACTCCTATGCACGGAACAGGTCGTGTTATAGTACCGCTCTGCTTGCGTTCTTGGGGATTCCAGAACATCAACGTTGTACCTGAGCAGATGGTAATCGACGGCAACTTCCCGACAGTTGTTTCGCCTAACCCAGAGAATGCTGAGGCTATGACTCTCGGTATGAAGCTTGGCACAAAGCTCAATGCTGACCTCGTGGTAGCTACCGACCCTGATGCCGACCGTCTTGCTATTGTATGTCGTGACGACAAGGGCGAGTGGGTTATCATCAACGGTAACCAGACTGCTATGATGTTCTGCTACTACATCATCGAGAACAAGAAGAAGCTTG
>OIZO01001001.1_pt1 | contig 16312 bp, 14 predicted proteins | sample 1588551 | NCBI WGS metagenome assembly OIZO01 (sample SAMN03283271) | human gut metagenome | biome: human-associated habitat; material: feces | host: Homo sapiens | place: Peru | collected 2012 | reverse complement strand
AGCTTGTTTCGGAGTGGTCGGAGAAGAACTTACCGCTTACACCTGATGACATTACCTTCGGCTCAAATAAAAAAGTATGGTGGAGAGGTGCTTGCGGTCACGAATGGCAGGCAACCATTGTTAAGGACAATACCTTGGCAAAGACATTACTTTCAAACTTTAATGAGATTTGGAACTGTATTTTTAGGAGTAAATCAATTATTATGATCTCAATTACCCTGTTTAAAGACTGCTATACGCAAGATGCAATAGATTTAGTGCTGCATTTTCAAAATGACGGAACGCGCCCTTTGGTTACGGTAAACAACCAGCCGGATTTATTGAACATTAAAGAGTGTTACCTAAACGCCGGCGGAAATTTTTGGGTTGCAACAGATAACGGAAAATTGGCCGGTTCAATTGGCATTATGCCGTATGGTAAAGAGGTTGCTGTGTTAAAAAAGTTTTTTGTGTATGAAGATTATTATCAAGGGAAACCCGTTCACCTTGGGCAAAAATTATACGCTGAGTTATTATCCTTTGCAAAGGCAAAAGGCTTTACAACAATTTTGCTTGATACAAAGCGTAACACCGTAAGAGCGCATAAGTTTTATGAAAAAGCGGGGTTTAAAAAAGTGGAGGAGCATGAATTGCCTTTAAAATTCAGCCATCCATATAAAGATTGTGATTTTTTTCCTGCTTAACCTGTAAAAGCAATATTTTATTTACCCTTTGAGAGCAACGGTGTCTTTCTCAAAGGGTTGTTTTTATAAAAGCGCTGCTTGCAAGGTTTATACCGGTTGAATATAAGTCCTTGCCGACAATTGACTTTATTTAAAAAGTTAGATATAATGAAACAAAAGCAAACCGTGCGAAGTGTGACATTGTGGTTTCATAATTGTAAATTTTATGGTGAATAGTAGTGTATTTAGCACTTGCAAAGGGGGAATTTTTTTGGAGCTTGGCCAAAAATTGCAGGAGCTGCGAAAAAGCCGCGGCCTAACGCAGGAGCAGCTGGCGGCTGCGCTGTTTGTTTCCCGCACGGCGGTTTCTAAGTGGGAATCCGGAGTTTCCCGAAGTTAAAGAAACTACCAAAAACTCACGCTTACATTACTTCCAATATGAAAATCAAAGATTTATTGGAGGTATCATTATGGCTCAGAACTTCACTTATACCCAATGCGGTGATTACTATATCCCTGACATCAAGTTGTCATATACAAGTACACAGGCCCTTGGAAAATATGGCAGAATGCGTAGAGTGTTTTTGGAACAGAACAAACCAATGCTTTTTAACGACATGATTCTGACAGAGAGCCTGTTCCCGCATCTGCGGGAAGTACAACAGACCTGTGAGAAGCGAATGGAGTTGTTGATGACGGATTTGTTGGGAAAGAATCCAGCACCAGACAAGGCAACACAGCAGCTTGCATGGGTAGCACATATGAATAGTTTGAAAGCACAGGCGGAAGAAAGTGTCCTCCGGGAACTGGTCTATGAGGAGGACATCGTATGAAAATTCTTGAAGAATTTTGGTACGGCAATATTGAGCCTACCGACTACGATACTTCTTCCTGTAAAGAGTATAAGAAATTACAGGAACTGATTTGCCGGAATGAAGAAAAACTCCGAGTAGCTATGACGGACGAACAGAAAGCATTGTTCGAGAAATACACGGATTGTGTCCGAGAACATCAAACCATTACGGAGTGCCTGATATTCCAGAGCAGCTTTAAGCTGGGTGCCAGAATGATGTTGGAAGTCATGGAAGAATAAAGGACATAGACGATTTGATGCCACCCGTAGGAGCGATCCTTCGGGTGGCATTTTGTATCTATCAAAATGCAAAAAATATTTTCCACCTGTCCAAAATCGGTGTTTTCAATCGTTATTATAGTTAACCGAATATGATGGGGGCGATATGTTGTCCGAGGAATTATTGAAACAGGTGGCTGAGGAATTTGCTCTTGCAATGAATGAGAGTTTACCGATACCGGAACAATGTCAGCATCAATTCTCCGAAGAGTTTGAGCGCAAAATGCAGCGTCTCCTGTCCGCTGTTCCAATCAATACGCAAATAGCAGTGGTTGTTCCTGAGCTGAGTTACAACCAAACCTATGAATTGCAATGAAGGCTGGCCTATTGGGTCAGCCTTTACTCTGTGGATTCACAACTCTTGAATTGTGTTTTTGACAATTCCAGAATTGTGATTTTCACAATTCAAGAACTGTGAAAATCACAATGTAATAATACTGATATTAATAATACTGATTATAGTGATACTGATCCTTTCCGTTCCGGAAGAGAATTGACGGGGAATGACTCTTTTACTGCTATTTACCGACGGTAAATGACCATTTATTAATAATCACAAAAACAAAGTTCATATCGCATATAGTTGCGAATGCATCTTGAAAATTGCGACAAGATTTGCTATTATTATACACAGTAAGCGTAAAAGCAGAAACAGGAGGTAAACGCATGGCTATTTCATATAACCGAATGTGGAAACTGCTTGTCGATAAGAAAATGAGTAAAGCAGATTTACGAAAAGCGGCAGATATTGCTCCCAATACAATGACAAAGCTTCGCAGAGATGAGCCGGTCAATCTTGCAATCCTTGGTAGGATTTGTGACGTATTGAACTGCGATTACGGTGACTTAATGCAATATGTGCCGGAGGAGAATACAAATGACCAATAAACAGTTGAAAAACTTAAAGGATACATTGTGGACAACCGCCGATCAGCTACGTGCTAATTCTGGCTTGAAGTCCACGGAATACGCCGAACCTATTCTCGGTTTGATTTTCCTGCGATTTGCAGATGTAAAATATAGCAAGTTCGAACCTGAGATCAAGGCAGAGTTTGATTCTATCAAGGGTACTCGTATGGAACGCCCTATCCATGAAATCGCTATCGAAAAATGCGGTTTCTATCTGCCTGAAGAAGCTCGATATGATTGGCTGCTGAATTTGCCTGAAAGCGAAGATCTTGCCAAGAAGGTGAAGGAAGCTATGGAAGCGGTTGAGAAATACACCGCTGAATTGGAAGATACTCTTCCAAAGGATATTTATTACAGCGTTAACAGTGAGGATGATCCACTCGTATTGGCAAAGCTCCTGAAGAACTTTAAGGATATTCCTGCGGATGTAGAGCTTGACATCTTCGGTGAGATTTATGAATACTTTCTGGGCGAATTTGCACTGGCCGAAGGGCAGGGCGGCGGTGAATTCTTCACCCCTGCATCTGTTGTCCGTTACATGGTTGAAGTCCTTGCGCCTACTGAGGGTAGGATTCTCGACCCAGCCTGTGGTAGTGGCGGTATGTTCGTTCAGACTGCCCATTATATTGAAAAGCACAAGGCTCAGGGCAAGCAGATGAACCTGCGTGCTTATGGCATGGAAAAGACGGGCGCAACCGTTCGCCTGGCAAAGATGAACCTTGTCCTTAACAATGTTCGTGGCACCATTACCCATGCAAACTCCTATTATCGTGATCCTTATGATAGCTTCGGTAATTTTGATTATGTTATGGCAAATCCGCCTTTCAATGTGGATGGCGTAGAACTGGATCAGGTTAAGGATCAGCCCCGTTTTAATACCTACGGTGTTCCTCAGAACAAAACAAAAAGCAAAAAGAAAGATGCCAAGGAAACCGTTCCTAACGGCAACTACCTATGGATCAATCAGTTTGCAACTGCGCTGAACGATACCGGTCGTGCTGCTCTGGTTATGGCAAACTCTGCATCTGATGCAGGTAACAGTGAAAAGGATATTCGTATAAAGCTGATTGAAAGCGGCATTATCAGCCAGATGGTAACTCTGCCGTCCAATATGTTTACCTCTGTTACGCTGCCTGCTACCCTGTGGTTCTTTGATAAGGCGAAGGTAAAGAAGGAAGAAATTCTGTTTATTGATGCCAGAAATATTTTCACTCAAATTGACCGTGCGCACCGCAAATTCTCCGATGAACAGATTCGAAATCTCGGCATCATTACCAAACTGTATGAGGGCAAAGCCGAGGAATTCGAAGCCCTGCTGGCTGATTATCGTGCCAAACTGGCAGATGCACCGGAACTCTCTGACGATGAAGATATTATGCCTAAAAGCTACTGGCAGTCTAATATTGACTGGCTGACAGAACGCTTCCCGGAAGGGAAATACAGAGATGTTGTCGGCCTATGCAAGGCAGCAACCATTGGTAAGGTTTATGATGAAAACGGAAAGTTTGTTGGCTACGAAGATGACAGTATCGGCGATCAGGACTTTTCTTTGAATCCGGGCCGTTATGTCGGTGTTGTGATCGAGGACGACGGCTTAACACAGGACGAGTTCAAGCAGCGAATGATGGCATATTACACGGCTCTTTCCAAGTTGAACGAAGAAACGCATGAATTGGAGAATAAAATTGCCGCCAATTTACGGGAGTTGTTTCAATGAGCCAAATAAAAAAGAAAGACATTCGATCTAAAACAATTTGGCAGATATTTATGATGTTCCTTGAGATTGCTGTTATAGTTGGTGGTTTGACTTTTGGAAGCAATCTGTTATGGGAATTTGAATCGGGAATGGATATTTTAGAACGAGTTGGCTTGTTCTACGGTTTTTATCAGATTCTTACCTATATCATTCTGTCGAACCTGAATGATATAAAAGCAGACGAATTTCTTGCACTGAAGAATACTGCATCTATTGCGTTGAAAGCCTGTGAATATAACGATGAAGCTTGGAAAGATATTGCCAAAGGCCAGATTGATAAGCAGTTAGATAGTGGCGTTTTCAATGATATGCTTGTGCGCAAAAACTATGGTGTTCTTAAACAGTGTATAGACGAGAACGCAATAAAAAACATTGAATATATGATTATCTGGGCTGAGCATTGCGCCGAAGAAAGTCAGTTGCTTTGGAGATTTTCGTTCCTGCTCAGATTGGTTAAATAACGGAAAGGAGGCGGAGAAAAATGAGTAAGTGGGAAGAAAAAAGATTGGCAGACATTATTGATGTAAATCCGCCTGTAAAGCTGAAAAAGGGAGAATCTTACCCTTTTATTGATATTGATAAAGTATCACCCACTCGTTGTTCGGTGACGAACGAAGAAGTAAAAGTTTATGACGGACAAAGTAGCAGTAAGTTTTGTGATGGCGATACTGTTTTTTCCCGCATCACACCTTGCTTGGAAAATAGAAAGATTGCCAAAGTAGCCATTGAGGGTGATGCTGCATTTGGCTCAACGGAGTTCTATGTTTTCAGAGCAAAAAGGAAGAAGGCTGATGCACGATTCACCTATTATCTTACTTCCAGTGATGCAGTTGTGTTGCCGGCAATCAACAGCATGACTGGCGCAAGTGGCAGACAGCGTGCGGACAAAAGGTTTATTCAGCGATTAAAACTCAATCTGCCGGATCTTCCTACGCAAGAACGTATTGCAGATATTCTCTCTGCGTATGACGATCTGATTGAAGCAAACAACCGCAGAATTGAGCTGTTGGAACAGACGGCGCAGGAGCTATACAAGGAATGGTTTGTCCGCTTCCGCTTCCCCGGGTATGAAAATGCCAAGTTTGAGGATGGAATACCAGAGGGGTGGGAGCAAGACAAAATTCAGAAATACTATAATACTTGTTCTGGCGGTACTCCAAGTAGAAGTAAGCCTGAGTATTTTGAAAATGGCGTATACCCTTGGGTTAAAACAGGTGAAATCAAAGATTGCGTAATAATTGATACCGAGGAATATATCACCCAAGAAGCGGTAAACAGTTCCTCTGCAAAAGTGCTTCCTGCAAAATCAGTTGCAATGGCTATGTACGGTGTGAACATAGGGTTGCTTGCGTACTTTGATAGTGAAATGACTTGTAATCAGGCATGCTGTGTATTTTCAGATAAACGTGACTTTTCTTCAAAGCATTATTTGTACTATTATTTGAAATCAATCAGAGAATACCTTCTGTTGATTTCTTTTGGAGCGGCACAACAAAATCTCAGTCAGGATTTGATTAAAAAAATCAAAATCACCATGCCGTCTGATGATGTTGTACAAGCTTTTGAAAAGCAGGTAGATGATATCTATGGCAACATCAGGATGCTTTTGTTGAAAAACAAAAACCTTGCAGAACAGCGTGATATGCTGCTTCCTCGTTTGATGAGCGGCAAATTGGAGGTGTAAAAGTGATCAAAAAAGTAGAATTAACAAGATTTAAGAAATATAAATCTCAGAAATTTTTGTTAAGACCAAATGGCTTAACACTCCTTGTTGGTGGAAACAACTCTGGTAAATCAACCTTGATTCATGCACTTTCTGTTTGGGAATTTTGTAAAATGATTTTGCTCCATGAAAAAGGTCGTGAAATATTCAATCAAGATGAGTGGAAAAAAGGTGAAGGATTTGGAATGAGTGCTGAAGAATTTTTGCCTATTGCAGTACCTTCACTTAACCATTTATGGACAAATCTCAAAACTCAGCTTTCTCCAGCTGAAAAAGAAGCTTGGCTCGATGCATATCCTGGGTATATAATGAGAATAAAATGCACTTGGGATTATAAAGATCAAATTGATAGAATGCTTGAAATAGGTCTTTCAGTAGTTAATGATCGTTTGTTCATTCGTGTTACTGATTCTAACTTGTGCAGTCAAGATCATTTACTTGCTGTTGTATATCTCCCGACATTTGCAGGTGTTTTGCCCAAAGAGAATAAATCAACTATTGCAGAGAGACGTGCGTTTTTGGGACGTGGTATGGCGGGTTCTGTAATTCGCAATATGATATACGATCTCTATTTGGAAGATAAAAAAATGCGTGACACATTGTTAGCAGGCAAAAAACGATTAAGTAATTCCGATAAACAAACCTTAAATAAAACGAGCCCATTACAAAAACTGCAAAACAACTTACGCTCGACATTTTCCTCACAGCTGGAAATTGAACCCTTTAGTGAAGATTTTCATACTGTGCTGAGAGTCTATGAAAGAAAACTGATCCAAGATGATGGAGAATTGACTGTATTACCTAAGAGCAAATATACGCCTCGTGATATTATCACACAAGGAAGTGGCTATTTACAATGGCTCAGTATTTTTAGCATTCTGTATAGTTCAAATATTGATATTCTGTTGTTGGACGAACCCGACGCTCATTTACATGCAAGCCTACAGAGTGAGTTGCTAAACCAACTGAGACAAGCAGTTGAGAATGATCAAGAGAAACAGATTTTGGTTTCAACACACTCTGTTGAAATGATAAAGCAAGCTCCGCTGGAAATTATCTTTTCCATGGATACTCGGAAATATCTATCCGAAGAAACATCACGTGTCGCAACTCTTGCAGGCATTGGTAGTGAATATTTCCCGAAAATAGACTTATTAAAGAGATACAAGCGGCTGATTTTCGTTGAAAACGAAAGCGATAAGAAAATTTTGTCCATTCTTGGTAATATATGTGGTATTACTTTACCTGATGAAATTGTATATTGGGCTAATACTGACGATCATGCAACAAGAAGGCGAATTTTTGATAATTTGAAGGCTATCATCCCAGATCTTAAGTGTGTAAGTTTAAGAGATCGTGATATGGATAATCCCGATGTGGTAGGTGATGGGCTAAAATACAAGGCTATAACACTACCGGCGGACAGCCCTATTCTACTTTTGCAATGGCGACGTAAAAATATTGAGTCCTACCTACTATGCCCCAGGGCTATTGCCAAAGCTTCCGAAAAGTCTGTTGAAGAAGTTAAGCAACATATTCAACAAAAATTTGCGTTAGCAATAGATGATGATGGATATGCAGAAGCCACTCCACCTGATGCGATAATTACTTGCGATGGTAAAAAAGTTTTCACCAAAGAAACAGATGGCTTAGAAGTCGCATTTGGATGCAACAAATATGATGTAGCTAAAAAGATGACTTCCGCAGAAGTTCCGAAGGACATTAAAGTGTTCTTAACCCAAGTAAAAACATTATTCAGCGTTTAGGATGTTTGTCGTATGTCACATCCACAAAAGAAAAGATGGTATACGTGAAAGATAGGTGATTCTATGCCGAAAATCATAACAGAAGATATGATTGAGCAAGCTGCTATTAAGGCTTTGCATGAGTGGCATAATTATACTGTTCTGAATTGTATGACAGAAGAGCCGGATACACTTCCTGACGGAACCGGACGTAAAGATAAGAAACAAGTTGTTCTGCCAGATGTGATGTTGGAAAGCCTGTGCCGGATCAATCCGGATATTCCAGAACAGACCGTTCGCACGGTGGTGAACGAGTTGTGTCACACTCCTGTTTCTGGAGATTTAATGTTGACCAATTACCAGAACTATCAGAAGATCCGTAACGGTATCACTGTAGAATACAACGAAAACGGCAAGAAAACCTCCAATATCCTCCGTCTGCTGTCCTATAATGATGTTTTGAGCAATACATTTACGGTTGCTTCTCAGATGTGGATCAAGGGTGAAACTCATTGGCGCAGACCGGATCTGATTATCTTCATCAATGGATTCCCGATGGTTTTCATTGAACTGAAAAACAGCAATATCCCGGTGAAGAATGCCTATGACATCAATCTGAAGAATTATCTGAAGGATATACCGTATCTATTCAACTACAACCAGATTTGCGTTCTGTCTAATGGTATGGAAACTCGTCTGGGAAGCTTTGCCGCAGGGTATGAGTTTTTCTTTGAATGGCTGAAGGTGGAGAACGAAAAGGAAAACCCGGACAGAAAAGCCATCCGAGAGAACTGCACTAGTTTGGAGTATTTTATTGCCGGTCTTTGTGAACCGAAAAATCTGCTGGATTACATAGAAAACTTCATTCTTTACGATCGCCGCAGAACAAAGATCATTGCAAAGAATCATCAGTTCTTTGGCGTGAACAATGCCTACAATGCTTTCCTGCGTCGTGAAGAATTGAAGGGCAAGTTAGGTGTGTTCTGGCATACTCAGGGTAGCGGCAAGAGCTATTCTATGGTTATGCTTGCTCGTAAGATCAAGCATAAATGTACGGGTAATTTTACATTTCTTATCGTTACTGACCGTGAAGATCTGGATACGCAGATTTATAAGAACTTCCTGCGTACAGAGTTTATTACCGATAAGGATAAGGTACAGCCTGCCAACAGCAAGCAGTTGCGTGAAGAACTGAAAACCAACAAATCTATTCTGTTTACACTGATTCATAAGTTTAGATATGACAAGGGAAAGAAATATCCTGTTTTGTCTGAGCGTGACGATATTATTGTTATCGTTGATGAAGCCCATCGTACGCAGTACAAAGATTTGGCAGATAATATGCGCACAGGTTTACCAAATGCACAGTTCCTGGCTTTTACAGGCACACCGTTACTTGGAGCAAAGCGCCTGACCAATGCGTGGTTCGGTGATTATGTCAGCGAATATAATTTTGCAGAATCCATCAAAGATAATGCTACAGTGCCTCTGTACTATGTGAAGCGTGTACCAGAAGTAGAGCTGCAAAACGATTTTCTGGATTCTGATTTTGCGGAAATTCTGGAAGAAGAAAACCTGACTGATGCAGAACAGCGTCGCTTGGAAAACCATTACGCAAAGGAACTGGAAGTTATCAAGCGAGATGACCGTCTAGACGCTATTGCTCAGCACATTGTTTACCATTTCCCTCGCCGTGGTTTCCGAGGAAAGGGTATGGTTATTTCTGTAGACAAGTTTACTGCTGTGAAGATGTACGATAAAGTAAGCTACTACTGGAAAGAAGAAATCAAAAAACTAAATGCGCAGATAACCAAAACCAAAGATGCGGCTGAAAAGCTCCGCCTAAAAGATCTGGTAGATTATATGCGCAAAGTGGAAATGGCTGTTGTCATCAGTGAAGATGCTGATGAAGAAGCTAAATTTGCAGCGGAAGGATTGTCGATAAAACCGCATCGTGATCGCATGAACAAAGTTGATGAAAACGGTTTTGATATTGAGGATAATTTCAAAGACCCCAACAATCCGCTGCAACTGGTGTTCGTTTGCGCAATGTGGCTGACCGGTTTTGATGCGCCGTCTGTTTCCACCTTATATTTGGACAAGCCTATGAAAGGTCATACTCTGATGCAGACTATTGCCCGTGCAAACCGTGTCTATAACGGCAAGGAATGCGGTCTGATTATTGACTATCTGGATGTGTTTAAATATTTGAAACGAGCATTGGCTGATTATGCATCCGATGATGGCGGACTAATGCCGGTAAAGGAAGTAGAAAAACTTCTGGAGCAGTTATACGAAGCGATTGATCTTACAAGAGTATTCTGCCTGAGTCATAATGTGGATCTTGGAAAAGTCGTTGAAGATGGTGATACCTTCAAGAATCTATCAATCTTTGAGGATTACGCCAATATTATTGTAGGCAACGATGATGTGAAGAATGAGTTTTCTGTGTTGGCAAATACTGTCGATGGCCTGTACGAGTCGCTTAGACCTGATATTTTCAAAATGGATTTTGAGCCAGCTTACAAAGATGCAATTCTATATCTGAAAGGTGTCATTGACGGAAAAATTTGCCCCGAAAAGATTGAAGCGGCACAAGCCAGAATTAATGAACTGCTGGACCAGAGTGTTATTACCGCAGCGGATGCAAGAAAATACACTATCACAGAAGCAGGCAAAGAGCTTGATTTATCCAAACTGGATATTGATGAACTCCGATCTCAATTCAAAAAGCTGAAGAATAAGAATCTTGAAATTGCAAATCTTCGTAAATACATCGAAGAAAAGCTTCAGAAAATGCTGCGGCTCAACATAACCCGCACAAAATTTGCAGAGCGCTTCAGAAATATAATTGATGAGTACAATGCCGGTGGCTCTCAAAATGATGATTTTTATGAGAAACTTCTGAAGTTAATGGAAGAACTCCGGGCGGAGGAAGAACGTCATATTAAGGAAGAATTGTCGGAAGCTGAATTGGAACTGTTTGACCTTCTTAGAAAAGAACATCTTACCGCTGATGAAGAAAAGCGTGTAAAACTGGCAGCGAAAGAACTGTATAATACGCTTACCGAAAAGCGCAATGAATTGTTTATTGTTGGATGGCAAAACGATCCTCAGCCAAAGGAGCGAGTAAAAGGTGAGATTGTCTATATCCTAAATAAGTTCTTGCCGGAAAGCTATGACAGAGAAGTTTTCTTGAGAAAAAGTACGCTTGTATTTGACCATATTGTGGATCAGGCAATGACCGGTTATAACTGGGTAGCATAGTATAAAAATTATATGAAATGACTTCGTCTCAATTTGGGACGAAGTCATTTTTCTGCAACGATACAATATTTCTTAGGACCAAGTTGGTCTGAAGTTACCATACAGCTTCCCGACAACTCGTCGGGAATAAAAATAACTTCTCGCTAAATTGGCGAGAAGTACGGTTCCTGCTCTTTGACTTGTTCCCGATTTGGGAACAGGTCCGATCGTGAGAACTCTTAATTTAACTTGTACCCAAGTTGGGCACAAGTTCAAATATGGGAAAAGAACATTTCGGCTTGTGGACGAATTGGACACAGGTGGCAAGCGGAATTATTCCCAAGTTGGAAATAAATTAGAGCCATATTTTGCCCCTTCACAAATTGGCAAGCAGTGTAAACCTGTACAGGTTCACTCATTTTCACAAAATCACCTTTCGGTGCTTTTGCAAAAAGTGCTTGTTGGGGCAACATCCCCAATCCCCTTCGAACATCATCTTTCGATGATGGCTGCTCGCTAATTCTGAGCGTTTCCGAGAGAGCAACTTCTGGCCAATTTGTCCAGAAGTAACATGATAAAAAATAACTTCTGTGCAACTTGCGCTGAAGTGAAAAATGTTTTTTCGGCACTCCTCGACATACTTGTTTTTTCTACAATTATCCAGTAGAATAAACGCAGAAAATTGAATATCAGTTCGAGATTGATTTTATAGTTTTGCGGGATTACCCGATTTGAAGTCCGACATATTTGTGAAGGGACGAGTCCTTCTTCACGTTGGCTGTTACATAGAACCATCAGATAAGTGCAAGTGTTCTTGTGCTTATTTCTTGATGCTCTGTGTGGCGGCTTTTTTATTTTACTTCTACCCGAATTGGGCAGAAGTAAGCAGACAACACACGAAGGAGGAAATGAATGAACCACAAAATTGCTTATGAAGAAATCAACTATGAAAACAGCGATTATGAACTGGATGTATGGAGCAGCTGCTTCAATCCTATTTTCAATCCACCACCAGAAGTCATCGAAGAATGGAACCACCGATTTGATGATGAATGGAAAGAACCGGCGCCTACACTTGAAAATACTTCTGTTTATTTCACAGAGGATGGAGTGAATTATCTGATTGTTGGTAAAACAATCATTCCCATCAGTGAGCATTTCGCAGACAACAGAAAAACCGTTGGCGACGTGATCGAAGATGTAATCCGTTTTGCGGTGAAAACACAGAAAAAATAATGTCAAGTTTGTAGGTGACAAAATTGAAAACAGCTCCCGCATATAGTACAATACAGACACGAAGTATTGTAAGCGTGGGTTGTTTCAAAGAAGGAGGATTAGAATGAAGCAACCATACAATACCGCACTATATTATAGATTAAGCCGTGACGATGAAAACTTTGGTGACAGCGTCAGTATTGAAACTCAGAGAACCATTTTACAGCAGTTTGCCCGTGACAACCAATTCCATGTGGTGGACGAGTATATTGACGATGGATGGTCTGGTACGAATTTTGACAGACCAGCATTTCAGCGAATGATGGACGATGTGGATGCGGGAAGGATCAACTGCATCATCACAAAAGACCTTTCCCGTTTTGGTCGTGAACACGTTATGATGGACTACTATCTGGAATTTGTGTTCCCAGAGAAGAATATACGTTATATCGCTGTTACAGAAAATGAGGATACCGAAAAAGGTCTCAGTGATTTCGTTCCTTTCAAAAATCTGTTCAATGAATGGTTTGCCAAGGACACCAGCCGTAAAGTAAAGGCTGCGCTTCGTGCAAAGCACGCTGCCGGTCAACGTATCTGTACTTACGCACCTTTGGGCTACAAGAAGCATCCTGAAATCAAAAATGCTATTGTGGTGGATGAGGAAACCAAATGGATCGTCGAGAAAATCTTTGAACTTGCTTATCATGGTTCCGGTGCTGCAAGTATTGCCCATAGGCTTATTGAAGAAAAGGTTCCCACATCCGGTTGGCTCAACTACACCCGATACGGAACATTTGCTCACATCTACGCAGATGCCCCAGAGGAAAAACAGTACGATTGGTCAATCGGTCAGGTAAAGGAAATTCTGAAAGATGAAACCTATATCGGCAACAGCATCCACAACAAGCAGACCAACATTTCTTACAAGAACAAAAAGAAAATCCGCAAGCCAAAGGAAGAATGGTTTCGTATCGAGAATACACATGAACCTATCATTTCCAAAGATGTTTTCTATCATGTGCAGGAGCAGATTGCTTCCCGCAGAAGAAAGCAGAAAGATGGCACTACCAAGATTTTCTCCGGTCTTATAAAATGCGCTGACTGTGGCTGGTCTCTTGCCTATGGTGAGAATCGTCAGAATAAAACGCCGTATGGTCATTACCATTGCAGTAATTACGGACAAGGCACCGGTAAATGTTCCATGCACTATATCCGCTACGATACGCTTTGCACCTATGTATTGCTCCGAGTTCAGCATTGGACAAAAGCTGTCCGAGAGGATGAAGAAAAGCTCTTAGAGAGCATCCTGAAGGCTGGAGACAAGGAAAGAGCCGCTGCCATGAAGAAACACACAGCGGAGCTTGCAAAAGCTGAGAAGCGCAAGACAGAGGTTGATAGGCTGTTTGCCAAAATGTATGAGGACAGAGTTTCCGAACGCATTACCGAGTACAACTTCAATATGCTGTCTCAGAAATACCAGATGGAGCAGCTTGAACTGGATGAAAAAATCCAGAAACTCAAAGCGGCCTTATCAGAAAGCAAACAGTCCGTGGAAGATGCAAGGAAATGGATTGAGATTGTCAAACAGTATTCTGAGCCTACGGAACTGACCGCAGAACTACTGAACAACATGATTAATAAAATCGTAGTCCATGAAGCAGTCAAATATGGTAACGGCTTTCGTGAACAGAAAATAGAGATTTACTACCGCTTTGTCGGCAAAATTGATTGATACAAAAAAACTGAGTGTCAGCAGCAACTGGCACTCAGATAAAACAATATCTTTAACTAAGGGAATCGGGCAGGGGAACGCCGAATATAGAATCGTTAAAAGCCATTGCGGCCTATTTTAGCGTTTCGGTAGATACGCTGCTTTCGGGGGAGGAGCTGTTAAACCTTGCGGGGAAAGAAACAAAAACACAGGTGCAAGCCTTTAAAAGCGTTGCCTTTGGCTTGTTAGATTGCAGCTTTGTGCTACTGCTGCTTTTGCCGCTTTTGGCTCAGCGGGGCGGTAATGCGGTTTTTGCGGTAACGCTGCCGGCCTTAACGGGAATATTGCCTGCCATTAAAACTGCTTATTTTGTTTTGGCTTTGGGTGCAGTTATAACCGGGGTGGTTACCCTTGCCTTGCAAAATGTTAAAACCGGCTTTTGGGCGCGGGGTAAATACAAAATCTCTGTTTTATTAAATTTGGCTCTGGTGGTTTGCTTTATGGCAACACTGCAGCCTTACGCTGCGCTTTTTGTGTTTACCTTTTTGGTGGTAAAGTTTTTTCTGCTGCTAAAATGGCAATGATACGAATCGTATCTCCCCGGTGACGCCGCCGCTCTTTTAAAATTTTATTAAGCCCTTTACAATAAATACGGTAGGCAAGCAGAATACATAAAAATCTGTTTGCCGTGGCACGGTAGACCGCGCCAGAAGCCAAATTTGTTGTAAAGGATTTGTTTTAAAATGAAAAAAGAAGTTGAAACCAAAAGTAAAAAAAGGTTATTGTGGAGCGGTGCGGCGGCACTGGTACTGTTTGGACTTTGGACCGCGGCCGTTTGCTTTTTAGATGTGCAGCCCATTGGCCCGGGCAGCGCTAAGGTTGGTCTGGCAACCGTTAATTTAAGGTTTTTTCGCTTTACCGGGGTGCACCTGGCACTGTACGCGCTAAGCGACTGGCTAAGCTTAGTGCCAATGGGCTTTATTTTGGGGTTTGCGGGGCTGGGTTTGGCCCAGCTTATTGGTCGCAAAAGCCTGTTAAAGGTAGATTTTAATTTGTTGGCGCTGGGCGTTTTTTATGTAGTTGTTTTAGCGGCGTATCTGCTTTTTGAGCAGTACCCCGTAAATGTGCGGCCGGTGCTGATAAACGGCTGCTGCGAGGCCTCTTACCCCTCCTCAACAACGCTGCTGGTGCTAAGCGTGGTGCCAACGGCAATGCTGCAGCTAAAGGGTCGAATTTTAAATAAGCGGCTGCAAAAAGCGGTTTTAACCGCATTGGCTGTTTTGGCGGGGGTTATGGTGCTGTTTCGGCTTATTGCCGGGGTGCATTGGCTTACCGATATTGTAGGCGGCGTTATTTTAAGCGCCGGTTTGGTGTTGCTTTACGCCGGTGTCGTGCAGGGTAAAGGCGTTTTATTAAAATAAGTTAGGGGGAATAGCAGTGTTTCCAAGTGCTGAAATTGCGCTGCAGGAACTAAAACGGGCGGGGGAGTTCAACCCCGGGCCTTGGGTAAAACATTCGGCCAATGTGGCGGCGGCAGCAAAAATAATTGCCGGGGCTAGCGGGCTAAACCCCGAAAAAGCCTTTGTTTGCGGCCTGCTGCACGATATTGGCCGGCGCACCGGCGTTGCCGCCATGCGACATATTATAGACGGCTACGATTATGCCGCCGCAAGGGGCTGGAACGAGGTTGCGCGCATTTGCTTGACCCACTCGTTCCCAGTAAAAGATATTGATGCGGACATTGACAAAAAAGATATTACCCCGGCGCAATATGGCTTTATTCGGCAATTTTTAAACGGTATTGAATATGACGATTACGATAAATTGCTGATTTTGTGCGACGCTTTGGCCGACGCCAACGGCTACTGCATTTTGGAAAAACGGTTTGTAGATACCACCCGGCGTTACGGAATTTTTGCTTTTACGGTAGACCGTTGGAACAAGACCTTTGAAATGAAAAGCTATTTTGAAAATAAAATGGGCCAAACGGTTTACCGGCTGCTGCCGGGTATAGAAAATTGCATTTACTCTTAATGCTGCAAAATATGCCGCAAAAAATCGCGAGTAGGGGAAAGCAGCAAAACGGGCGCAGAATAGCAAAAAAACTGTTTGTAAAATCATAGAGTTGCACAGTTTTGGGCGGCTAACTTTGTCCAAAATTTTCCAAATAAAGCGTTGCTTATTTTTCCATAAAATGGTAAAATAAGACTTAC
>OIZO01000991.1_pt1 | contig 16452 bp, 11 predicted proteins | sample 1588551 | NCBI WGS metagenome assembly OIZO01 (sample SAMN03283271) | human gut metagenome | biome: human-associated habitat; material: feces | host: Homo sapiens | place: Peru | collected 2012 | reverse complement strand
CATATGGGAGAGGGACAAACAGTCTATGAAAGTCTTGTAAATAAATTCCAATACATTCAGAAAGAAACACTTTTCTTTCGTGCGGCATTTAAAAATGACGACCAGAACTGTTTGCGTGATCACGACTTTGAACTGATCACACAATTTTATACCGATCGTATCGAAGGAAACACCGGGAAAAAGATGTCCGACAAGATTCGCTTTCAGTTAGAAATGTACTGCCAAGGCTCCATCTACATGACGGTCCAATGGGTCCTCGGCAATCACAAAGCCACCCCCGAAACCCTGGCTAGATTCCTCTCCGAATCCATGCCCGCAGAACTAAGAGACGTCTTTAAAGAACGTGGATTGTTGTAGACAGACCTTTTGGTGCAGATTTATTTCTGTACACAAACATATTTGCTCTATGATTCGATAGAGTACAATCGAAGTAGAAAGGGACAGTGCAGCTGGTGAATGTGGAGCATACTTGCTCATACTTGAAAAACGATAGATTGCGTTAAAGAAAGGATCGATAGCTGTCTGAGCGGCAGCGAGTTTATCGATCCTTTCTTTGTTCTTAGCAATCTGTTGTTTTTCTTAGTATGAACAGTGTGCGTAACCCTGAGCCAGCTGCACTGTCCCTTTCTACGAAGACAAAACTCTACCCCCAATCACAGGAAGAATTTTCGCCCGTGTACCAGAAATCAATTTACATAAGCTTTCTAAAGAGCTCTTTCAGATCCTCTACACTTGCATCTTTCGGGTTACCCGGTGCACAAGCATCAGCGTGAGCAGACTCAGCGAGGAACTGCAGATCTTCTTCCTTCAGAGCTTCCAGTTTTGTCGGGATTCCAACGTCAACAGAAAGTTTCTGAACAGCGTCAACAGCAGCTTTTCTGTATTCTTCTACAGACATGTCGTCAACACCTTTAACGCCCAGTGCTCTTGCAATTTCACGGTATTTCTCACCTGTACAATCTGCATTGTATTCCATAACGATTGGAAGCATCATAGCACATGCAACACCATGTGGAGTATCATATACAGCACCAAGTGTATGAGCCATAGAGTGAGCGATTCCAAGACCTACGTTAGAGAATCCCATTCCTGCGATATACTGTCCAAGAGCCATTCCTTCACGGCCTTCTTTTTCATTTGCAACAGCACTTCTTAAAGATTTTCCAATGATTTCGATTGCTTTGATATGGAACATATCTGTCATTTCCCAAGCAGCTTTTGTTGTATATCCTTCAATTGCATGTGTCAGGGCATCCATACCTGTGGAAGCTGTAAGTCCCTTTGGCATAGAGGACATCATATCCGGGTCAACAACTGCGATAACCGGCATGTCATGTGGGTCAACACAAACGAATTTTCTCTTTCTTTCAACATCTGTGATAACGTAGTTGATTGTAACCTCAGCAGCTGTTCCGGCTGTTGTTGGAACTGCGATGATCGGAACACAAGGTTTTGTTGTCGGTGCAACACCTTCAAGGCTTCTTACATCTTCAAACTCCGGGTTTGCGATGATGATACCGATTGCTTTGGAAGTATCCATGGAAGAACCGCCACCGATTGCAACGATGTAATCAGCTTCTGCTTTCTTGAATGCTTCTACTCCGTGCTGTACATTTTCGATTGTCGGGTTTGCTTTGATGTCAGAATAAATCTCATAAGCAAGTCCATTTTCATCAAGAATATCTGTTACTTTCTTTGTAACTCCGAATTTGATCAGATCCGGGTCAGAACATACAAAAGCTTTCTTGAATGCTCTTGCCTTTGCTTCTGTAGCGATCTCTTTGATTGCGCCTGCACCGTGATAAGATGTTTCGTTTAACATAATTCTGTTTGCCATGATTTTCAATCTCCTTTTTAAAAACAGATTTTTGGGACGAATTAAATGTCACTGTTCACTTAAATTCATTCCTGATTCTTTATGTCTTTATTTTAACAATCAGAAACAGAAAAGAAAAGTTACAAATAGTTAAAAATGTAACATTTCAGGCATTTTCTTTGTAAAAAAGTATTGAAATTTATAAAGAACCTATTAAATTATTGTGAAACAAGTACAGAAAATGGGCTGGAATACTAGACGAAATGATGAGAAAGTTGTAGAATCTAAATATCATATATGGGATGCCTCTCATCTCTACAGGTGACGAGAGACAGAACAATTACGGAAGGAGACAGGCATTATGGAAAAAATAACAGACAACTTAAAGAAGGTAATACTGGCTGGGATCGGAGCGGTTGCTACAACTGCAGAGAAGTCAAAGGACGTTCTTGATGATATGGTAAAAAAAGGCGAACTTACAGTGGAGCAGGGCAAGGTTCTGAATGAGGAACTCAAGCATAATCTGAAGCAGACTGTAAAGAACAATGTGAATGTGAAAGTCAAAGTTACTACACCGGAAGAATTAAGCGAACTTCTCGACAAGATGACACCGGAACAGTTAGAAGCACTGAAGGCCCAGATCAAGGAGAAAGAGTCAACTGTAGATTCCGAAGCAGAAGAGGTAGATGCGGACGATACAGCGGAAGATGTTGAAAATGTAGAAGATGCAGATCCTGTTGAGGAAGAGACGAAAGAAGAATAAAAATATCAGAGAAGCTGCCGAAAAGCGGCTTCTCTGCTTTCTTAAGAAAGAAAAAAGTGACCATTGTTTTCGGTTATCTGCAAGGAATACAGGATAGAAGAGGAACGCGTCACCGAGACAGCAGGAGAATACAGATATGAGTGAGAAAGAAAAGGGAAGGAATAACTCAAGATTTCGAGAAATCGTTTCCGTACTTCGAAAACATAATATCACACATGGACTCAGTCCGAAGAAACTTCGACTGATCATGGAGGATCTTGGTCCGACTTTTGTGAAGATCGGTCAGATCATGGCACTTCATTCGGACATTCTTCCGAAGGCATATTGTGATGAATTGATGGAATTATGTACGGACGCAAGGCCGATGCCTTTTGAAGAGGCAGTGTCTGTGATCGACGAGTCTTACGGGCGTTCTTGGAAGAAGGTATTTGCATCGATCGAAGAGACGCCAATCGGTTCTGCATCAATTGCGCAGGTACATAGAGCAGTCTTAAAGTCAGGAGAAGAGGTTGTCGTTAAGATCCAGAGAAAAGGCATTTATGAAATGATGGCGCGGGATATTGACTTTATCCGTAAAGCAATCAAGCTGATGCCGCCGATCAGTCTGAAAGGAATGGCTGATTTTGATCTTGTGCTTGATGAACTCTGGTCTGTGACAAGAGATGAGATGAATTTCCTGACCGAGGCATCGAATATCGAAGAATTTGCCAGAAGAAATAAGGAGGTCAATTTCGTTCAGACACCGGTTCTTTATCAGCAGTATACGACGGTACATGTGCTGGTGATGGAATACATTGACGGCTGTGGAATTGATGAGAAGGACAAGCTACTCGAAGAAGGATATGATCTGAAAGAAATCGGAAGCAAACTTGTAGACAACTATATTAAGCAGGTAATGAATGATGGTTTCTTCCACGCAGATCCACATTCCGGAAATGTCAAGATCCGCGGTGGAAAGATTGTCTGGATCGACATGGGCATGATGGGACGACTGACAGAGCATGACCGTGAGATGATCACACTTGCGATCGAAGGCGTTGCGCTGAATGATGTCGGTCTGATCCTGAAGGCAGTCCTCGGTTTGGGCGAATTCAAAGAACGGCCGGATCAGAGAAAACTTTATGAAGACATTGAAGGACTGCTTTTGAAATACGGAAGCACCGATATGGGTAAGATCAATGTGGCAGAAGTCATGACGGATCTGATGGAAGTCATGAAAGAGAACAAGATCATGATGCCACATGGTCTGACCATGCTCGCCAGAGGTCTTACACATATGGAAGGCGTACTTGCCGATATCGCACCGGATATCAATATGGTGGAGATTGCCAAAGCAAGGATTGCGGCGGATTTCCTGCACAATTTCAATTTTAAGAAGGAATTGAAGAGCACCGGAAGAAGCCTTTTGAAATCTGTGCGGAAGATGATTGACATTCCATCCATGACAACGGACTTGATGGATGAGTTCATGAAAGGCCAGTCGAAAGTAAACCTTGATCTGCGTGTATCGAAGGATCTGGCATTTCTTTTAAGAAGACTGGTAAGAAACATTGTTATGGGCTTATGGGTCATGGCACTTCTGATCAGTTCAAGTATTATCTGCACAACGGATATGACACCGAAGTTTATGGGGATTCCGGCGCTTGGAGCGTTCGGTTATCTGATGGCGATGGCGATCGTGTTTTATGTATTTGTGAAACATATTATTTCAAGAAAGTAAGGAAGGTGGACGATGGCAAAAAGAAGAAAACCGAAAATAGAATTCCGGTATTATCAGATGCCGCCGGGAAGTCCGATCCTTGCTCTGTTAGGGAATAAATGGGTACAGAATTACGGTGCAGGGATTGATTATCTGCATTTTCACAATTATCTGGAAGTCGGATTCTGCTATTATGGCGAAGGTTCTATGACACTCGGTGAGAAAGAAGTCCGTTTTTCAGGCAGAGAGTTTACTGTGATTCCTAAGAATTTTGCACATACAACGAACAGTGATCCGGGAAATATGAGCAGTTGGGAATATTTGTTCATAGATGTAGACGGATTGCTGCAGACTATTTATTCGGATAATCCGAGAAGAATGGAGAAACTTAGCCGCAGAATTAATGCAAAAGCACTGTTCATGAAGGAAGATGAATGCCCTGAAATTGCAAGGACGATATTGAAAATCGTTGATATTATGCGCAATATGGAAGAATTCTACCTGGAAGAAGTGACGGGGGTTCTTGCGGCACTTCTCGTTGAAGTGGCAAGATACAATCGTCTGGATGATGAAGAAGAACCTGATCAGGATAATGGAAAGATAACAATGTTGATTTCCCGTTCGTTGGATTATGTTGCAGATAACTACATGAATGATATCAAAGTAGAAGATCTGGCAAGGTATACGCATATCAGTGAAACTCATTTCAGACGTGTATTCTCAGCTTATATGAAGATGAGTCCGCTGGAGTATATCAATACGATCCGGATCCAGGCAGCATGCGAGCTTTTGAAGACAACAGATAAACCTGTTTCTGATATCGTACACCAATGTGGGTTTACAACGAACTCAACATTTAACAGGAATTTTAAACAGATCATGGGGATGTCTCCGATTGAATGGAGAAAACGACCGGAAAATTATGAACATCAATTACTGAATTTTGAGATTCATTCAGAGGGAGGCTGGTAAAATGTATAATTATAAAATCGTTGAACAGGTTACACGAAAAAAGAAAAAAATGTCAGGGGTATTGAAAGCATTGATGCTTGGTTTTGGGGTACTTTTTGTACTAATGGGGATTGTGATCTCACAGGCTTTTATGCTGGCGGGATTCCTTCTTGTATTATTATATTTTGTGTATGACATTTTCAGTCAGAAAGAATACGAATATATCATGGAAGACCATACACTGACGATTGATGTGATCTATGGCAACCGATACCGTAAGACGGCTCATATTCTGAATCTGCAGGATCTTGAAGTGATCGCACCGAACTGGCATGATGTGGTTGCAAAATACCGGAAAAACGGAGGAAGTGTGAAACTGAAGAAATATGATTATACGTCATATGAGGAGGATACGCCATATTATACAATGATCATTATGGAAGAACGTCAAAAGATCAAGTTGTTGTTAGATTTGAATGATGAATTTTTGCAGGCGTTAAAGAGCCAATATCCGGAAAAAGTCTTTTTTGCATAATATAGGAAGAAGTTGTTACTAGATTACAAAAAAACAATAAAAATAAAACAAGAATCAAAGAAAAAAGATAGAAGAATCCACTTTTTTAATCCATATTTTGAATGAATATGTGTTGAAAAAGTGGATTTTTTGTGATTAAAATCAATCATGATAAAAAAAATAATAAAAAGAAAGGAAGAGAAATCAGATTATTGTGCAAAACCAATGAAATGGTCGAAAATGCACACTATATGAATGGTTATGCAAACTAGATAAAAAAAGTGGATGATATAATACGTTCATAAACAAAACAGACAAAAAGTGAAAATGCTTTTTGAAAAAACAGGGAGGATCTATTATGAAAAAAAGATTAATCACAGTGTTACTCGCAGGTGCAATGGTAATGTCACTGACTGCATGCGGTGGAAGTAATGATTCAGAGAAAAGTTCAGATTCAGGTAACAGCAATAAACTGACAGTCTGGGCATGGGATCAGAATTTTAATATCAAGTCTATGCAGATTGCCGGAGAGCAGTATAAAAAAGATCATCCGGACTTTGAACTGGAAGTGATCGAGACATCTTCTGATGATTGCCAGACAAAACTGACAACAGCAGCTAATGCAGGAGATTACAGCACATTACCGGATATCGTTCTGATGCAGGACAACAGCTATCAAAAATATCTCAAGAGTTACCCGGATGCATTTACAGAGTTATCAGACATCGATATCAACTGGGATGATTTCGGAAAATTAAAACAGTCTTACTCAATGGTTGATGACAAGCATTACGGAGTTCCGTTCGACAACGGTGCAGTAATCGCAGCATACCGTACAGATATTCTTGCAGAAGCAGGATACACAGTAGATGACCTGACAGACATCACATGGAGCGAGTTCGAGACAATCGGAAAAGATGTACATGATAAAACAGGTAAGTATCTTCTTACAAGTGAAGGAACAGGCGGAGATGTAATGATGTTCATCATCCAGTCTTGTGGAGCAAACTACGTAAATGAAGATGGGGAAGCTTATATCGTTGGAAATGATATTGCAGAGAAATGCGTAGATATTTACACAGAGCTTGTGAAGAACAATGTTGTAAAACTTGTAAATAACTGGGATGAATACATTTCAACAATCACAAGTGGTGAGGCAGCAGGAGTTGTTAACGGTAACTGGATCACAGCAACACTGATGACAACAGAGGACCAGAAAGGTCTCTGGGAGATCACAACAATGCCAAGTTTAGATGGTGTTGATTCTGCTACACATTACGCAAACAATGGTGGATCTTCCTGGTACATTACAGCAAATTGTAAGAATGTTGACCTTGCAGAAGATTTCCTTGCAAGCACATTTGGCTCAAGCACAGAGTTCTATGATGCGATCCTTCCTGAGACAGGAGCAATTTCCTGCTACCTGCCAGCCGGAGAATCAGAAGCTTATAATGAACCAAGTGAGTTCTTCAACAATCAGCCGATCTTCTCTACAATTGTTGAGTACTCTTCACACATTCCGGAGTTCACAAAGACACCTTATCACTATGAGGCAAGAGAGTGTATCAATACAGCAGTTGTAAACATTGTAAACGGAACAAGCAAAGATGAAGCACTCAAAGAAGCTCAGGAAACACTTGAGTTCAAGATGGCAGAGTAATCGAAAAAAGTAATCGATAGAATTAAGAAGCATTCATGGTGGGGGGACGTCCAGAAGTGCCCCCACTTTGTATCTCTGGATAGAGAGAAAACAGGAAGAGGCAATTCTTTATCCAGGGTGTAATGGTATGAAAGGAGAATATATTGTGAAATCCAAGAAAAAAGGAATGTCGCTTATTGCGAAGCAAAAAGCGGCAGGCTGGGCTTTTTTAACTCCTGCTACAATCCTGATTGCAGTCATGAGTTTTTATCCGATGGTCCGGGCATTTATCATTTCTTTAGAAACCGGAGCAGGTGCAAATATGCGCTTTACAGGACTTAGTAATTATAAGCGTATTCTTGCGGATAAAGTCTTCCAGCAGTCAATCGGAAATACATTTCTGTATCTGATCATTCAGGTGCCGATCATGTTGGTTCTTGCTATTTTGCTGGCACAGATGCTGAATAACAGGGATTTGAAATTAAGAGGACTTTTCCGTACTTGTGTATTCCTTCCGTGTGCAACATCACTGGTATCTTATTCTTTGATTTTCCGTTCTATGTTTGCAACAGATGGATTGATCAACAGTATCCTTGTCAAGTTAGGAATTTTAAGTTCCGGATATAACTTCCTGGGGCATTCAGCCAGCGCGAAAGCAGTTATCATTCTTGCGCTGATCTGGAGATGGACAGGATATAACATGGTATTCTATCTGTCAGGACTTCAGAATATTGAATATTCCGTATATGAAGCAGCTAAGATTGACGGAGCGAATGGATGGAAAACATTCTGGAAGATCACAGTTCCGCTTTTGAAACCAACGATTATCATGACATTTATCATGTCGATCAATGGTACATTACAGCTGTTTGATGAGTCTGTAAACCTGACAAAGGGTGGTCCGGCCAATACAACCATTACAATGTCACATTACATTTATAACACATGCTTTATCAATGTGCCGAACTTTGGATATGCAGCAGCAATGTCATTTATCATATTCATTATGGTAGCAATATTAGCATTCATCAATTTGAAAGTAGGTGATACACGTGACTGAGAAGAAAAGTAAATCAATGATTCAGAGAAGACTGATCCCGACATACATTTTCCTGACGATCGTATCATTTATTTCTGTATTCCCGCTGTACTGGATGATTTCCGCAGCAACGAATACATCAACAGAAGTGTCGAGAGGAAAATTACTTCCGGGAACACATTTTATGGAGAACTTCAACAACCTTGTATCACAGCAGCCTTTGTGGCGTTCACTTGGAAATTCTTTCCTTTATGCCATCCTGACAACTGTGATCTGTCTGTTGATCTGTTCTATCGCAGGATATGGATTTGAAGTTTACCATGACAAAGGAAAAGACAGACTGTTCTCAATTCTGCTTCTGGCAATGATGGTTCCACAGGTAGCAACTATGGTACCTTTGTTCCAGATGTTCACAAAGGCAAAATTGTTGAATACAGCAATCGGATTCATGCTTCCGATGATTTCAACACCGTTTATGATCATGATGTTCAGACAGAATGCGAGAGCGTTCCCGGTTGATATTATTGAAGCGGCACGAATTGATGGATTAAGTGAAGTAATGATTTTCTTCAGAATGTTTATTCCGACAATGAAATCAACTTATGCGGCAGCAGCAGTTATTACATTTATGAATGCATGGAATGCATACTTATGGCCAAAGGTAATCATGTCTGATAACAGAGCAATGACAATGCCAATGTTGATCGCAAATCTGATCACAGGATATGTAACAGATTACGGTATGTTAATGTGTGGTGTATTGTTCTGTTCTATTCCTACAATGATCGTATTTTTCGTATTACAGAAACAGTTTACAGAAGGTATTACCGGTGCTGTAAAATAACATATTTGAAATGTCCTTCAGCTTTGAAGGACATTTTTTGGAAGAGAGAAGGAGATTGTCCATGAGAGAATTTGATTATGCTTTAGTAAAGGATCCGCTCTATTTCAGGGATGGAAGAATGGATGCACATTCAGATCATATTTATTATCGGGATGAAAATGAATTGCAGGAGAAAGAAACATCTTATCGATATAGCCTGAATGGACTGTGGAAGTTTCATTATGCAAAAAATTATAAAAGCAGTATCAAAGGGTTTGAGTCTGAGGAGTATTCTTGCAGGGACTGGGATGACATTTATGTTCCGGCGCATATTCAGATGGAAGGGTACGATATACCACAGTATGCAAATGTCCAGTATCCGTGGGAAGGCCATGAAGAAATCCATCCGGGCGAGATTCCGGAAAAGTTCAATCCGGTTGCCAGTTATGTGAATTACTTTACCGTACCGGAAACAATGAGGGGAAAACGTCTTTTCATTTCTTTCCAGGGAGCGGAAAGTGGAATGGCATTGTGGCTGAACGGAGCGTTTGTAGGATATAGTGAAGATTCTTTTACACCGTCAGAATTCGAACTGACAGAATATTTGAAAGAAGGAGAGAATAAACTGGCGGTCCAGGTATTCAAATGGACGGCGGGCAGCTGGTGCGAGGATCAGGACTTCTTCCGGTTCTCCGGTATTTACAGAGATGTGTATCTTTTCACAATTCCGGAAGTTCATGTGAATGATCTGAAAATACGCGCACTTCCGGATGAGACACTGGAGCGTGCAACGCTTGAAATGGATGCGCAGGTATGGGGAAATGGAACAGCCCGGATTGTACTTTCAAGAGAGGGCGAAGTGATTTTCGAAGACAGAAAAGAACTTATTAATATAGAAGAAACACCTTCGGATAAAAATCATTTTGAGTGGAAAGTAAATCAGCCGGAGCTCTGGAGTGCGGAAGAACCGCAGTTATATGATCTGTTGATCGAAATATATAATAAGAATGGTGAGCTTCAGGAAATCATTCCGCAGAAAGTCGGATTCCGCAGATTTGAGATGAAAGACGGAATCATGACTTTAAATGGAAAGCGAATTGTGTTCAAAGGTGTGAACCGTCATGAGTTTAGTTCTGTTACAGGAAGACACGTATCGGAGGAAGAGCTTAGAAAAGACCTTCAGATGATGAAACAGAATAATATCAATGCGATCCGTACCTGTCATTATCCGAATACATCCCTGATCTATGGGCTTTGTGACGAATACGGTATTTACATGATCGATGAGACGAATCTGGAATCTCATGGTACATGGGATACTGTTGCTATGACAAAGGATGAGACGGATATCGTTCCACACAATAAACCGGAGTGGCTGGGAATGATACTGGATCGTGCGAATTCTATGTATCAGAGAGATAAAAACCATGCAGCGATTCTGATCTGGTCTTGTGGAAATGAATCCTTTGGAGGAAAAGATATTTTTGAAATGTCAGAATTTTTCCGCAGAGAAGACCCGACCCGTCTGGTTCATTATGAAGGTGTGAACAGTGATCGCAGCTACAGTGACACAAGTGATATGGAAAGCCAGATGTATACAAGTGTGGAAGGAATCAAAGCATTTCTTGCGAAAGATGACCGTAAGCCATTCATCTGCTGTGAATATACACATGCGATGGGAAATTCCTGTGGAGCAATGCATAAGTATACAGATCTGACAGATACAGAGCCGAAATACCAGGGTGGATTTATCTGGGATTACATTGACCAGTCAATTTATAAAAAAGACCGTTATGGAAGAGATTTCCAGGCATATGGTGGCGATTTTGGTGATCGACCGACAGATTATAATTTCAGTGGAAACGGTATCGTTTACGGTGGGAACCGAGATGCTTCTCCGAAGATGCAGGAAGTAAAATTCAATTATCAGAATATCACAGCAGAAGTACAGGAAGAATCGGTACTGGTCAAGAATAAGAATTTGTTCGTAAATACAGATTGTTATGATTGTAAAGTGACCGTTGCAAGAGACGGGAAAGTGATAAGAACAGCTAAAATGGACACAGCGGTAGAACCATTAAGCGAGAAGTCCTATGAGCTTCCGCTGAAAAAAGAAAGCCGTTCAGGTGAGTATACCGTGACAGTTTCTTTCCATTTGAAAGAAGATACAGTCTGGGCGAAGGCAGGACATGAAGTTGCATTTGGCCAGTATGTTTATACAGTTGATCCCCTGGAGAGTGCTGATGAAGAGAAGCATCAGGCGATTGCCGGAGCGTCAGAGCAGATGCAGGTAATCCATAGTGTTCACAATATTGGAGTGCGCGGAGAACATTTTGAAGTGATGTTTTCTACTTTGAATGGAGGACTTGTATCTTATAAATATGCAGGCAGAGAGATGATCGAGGCAATTCCGAAGCCGAACTTCTGGCGGGCACCGACAGACAATGACTGCGGAAACCAGATGCCGATGCGTTATGCACAGTGGAAGATTGCAAGTATGTATCTGGGACATAAAGAGTACCGGAAAGGTGCATTTGGTCCAATGAATTTCCCAGAGGTAGAAGAGGGAGAAAATTCAGTAAAGATTTCTTACACTTACTTCATGCCGACAACTCCGGCAAGTGAATGCAGACTTTCCTATGAAGTATTCTCGGACGGAAGAGTAAAAACAACGTTATCTTATGATCCGGTAGAGGGACTTGGAGATATGCCTGAATTTGGGGTTCTCTTTAAATTAAACGCGGACTATGATAGAGTAGAATGGTATGGACTTGGAGAAGCAGAGACTTATGCAGACAGAAAGCATGGTGCAAAGCTTGGAATTTATCAGAACAAAGTGGCTGATAATATGGCTCAATATATGGTTCCGCAGGAATGTGGAGCAAAAGAAGAGGTGCGTTGGGCAAAAGTAGTTGACCGTAAAGGCAGAGGAATGCTTTTTGAGATGGCGAAGGAAAATGGACCGATGATGTTCTCAGCACTTCCATATACACCGCATGAGATTGAAAATGCAATGCATCCGTTTGAACTTCCGGAAATCCATTATACAGTTGTGCGTGCAGCGAAAGGACAGATGGGAGTCGGAGGAGATGACAGTTGGGGTTCCTATACACATCCGGAATATTTGTTGAATGCAGATGGTAAGATGGAATTTTCATTCCTGTTTAAAGGGATTTAAAATGGCGAGATGTGTTCCTGTTCACAGTTATTGAGCTACTTTGAACAGGAACAAAAAGGAGAACAAAGATGGGAAAACAAATTAAGTATGGAAGGTTTCTGCATGGAGGAGACTACAACCCGGAACAGTGGCTTGACAATCCGGAAATCTTAAAGAAGGATATTGAGTATTTCAAGAAAGCACACATTAATACAGTGTCTCTTGGGATTTTTTCCTGGGCAGTACTGGAGCCGAAAGAAGGAGAATATCATTTCGAATGGCTGGAAGAGATCGTTCAGAAGTTATATAAAGAAGGAATCTCTACGATTCTTGCAACACCGTCCGGAGCACGGCCAAAGTGGCTCGCAGACAAATATCCGGAAGTGCTGCGTGTCAATGAAAACAGAGAGAGAAACCTGTTTGGAGGCAGACATAATCATTGTTATACCTCACCGATATACAGAGAGAAGATAACAAAACTGGATCAAATGTTATCTGCGCGTCTCGGAAAGCATCCGGGAGTGATATTGTGGCATATTTCCAATGAATTCGGAGGAGAATGTCATTGCCCGCTCTGTCAGGAAAAATTTCGTGAATGGCTGGAAGCAAAATATGAGACGATCGAGAATCTGAATGACCGCTGGTGCACGACATTCTGGAGCCATAAGTATGGAAGTTTTTCTCAAATCGAGAGTCCGTCTCCGCGTGGAGAAAATGCGTTGCATGCGTTAACTTTGGACTGGAAACGATTTGTGACAGACAGGACGATTGATTTTATCCGCACAGAGGAAAAGGCAATCCGCGAAGGTGGATCAGAACTTCTGATCACTGCGAATCTGATGTATGACTATGAAGGTCTCGATTATAAAAAAATGAAAGATGTACTGGATATTGTATCCTGGGATAATTATCCGAGCTGGCACAAAAAGGAAGAGATGATAACAGCTGTGGATGTAGGGATGCAGCATGATCTGATGAGAAGCATTAAGAAAGCACCATTTCTTCTGATGGAATCCTGTCCGTCGGCAACGAACTGGAAACCGATCAATAAATTGAAAAAACCGGGAATGCTGCTGGCAAGTTCTTTGCAGGCAGTTGCGCATGGAGCGGATAGTGTCCTGTATTTTCAGATGCGACAGAGCCGTGGAGCTTCGGAAAAATTCCATGGAGCAGTGATCGATCATTATGGCGGATGTGATACAAGAGTCTTCCGTGAAGTGACAGAAGTAGGAGAAGCATTGGAGCAGATCCAGGAGACTGTGGGAAGTGTAATGCATGCACAGACAGCAGTACTCTACGACCGGGAAAATGACTGGGTGATCAAAGATATCCAGGGACCAAGAAATGAAGATATGCATTATAAGGACTGTGTACAGAAACAGTATCAGTCTTTGCGGGAACTCGGACTGAATGTCGATGTTATTGCAATGGAGCATGAATTAGACGACTACAAAGTACTTGCAGCTCCGATGGCATATTTAATGAAAGATGGATATGAAGACAGATTGAGAAAATATGTAGAAGCAGGTGGCACGCTTGTGATGACATACTGGTCTGATATGGTGGATGAAACAGACAGATGCTTCTTAGGTGGTACACCACACGCTTTGATGGACGTATGTGGAATTCGGACGGAAGAGATTGATGCACTTTATGATTGGGAAGAGAATTTTGCAATCCCGGATCAGGACAATCATCTTGGAATCAGAAACAGTTATAAGTGTAAGAATCTGTGTGAGCTTGTGAGAGTATCTGATGCAGAAGTTTTGATGCGCTACGGAGAAGATTTCTATCAGGGATATCCGGTGCTGACACATCACGCTTATGGAAAAGGGCATGTATACTATGTATGTGCAGATATGGAACCAGACTTCTATCGCGATTTCTATACAAGAATAACAAAAGAAGCAGGCGTGAAATCAGTCTTAGAATTCGTGCCGGAAGGCGTATCTGTAACAGTTCGTGAAAATGAAACTGCAGAATATGTATTTATCCAGAATTATGCACGTGAGGCACAGACAGTAACAATTCCAAATAGGTACGAAGTACTGTATGGGGCACAAGGTGAAATACTTCAGCCGCTGCAGACAAAAGTTTTGAAAAAAGCAAAAGAAATATAATATAAAGCGAAGAAAGAGAGATGAAATTTTCGTCTCTCTTTTTTTTCGCTTGGGATGCGACGGGTACAGATTTATGCCTGAAGAAGAATCTGTATTTACAATTTAATGAGAAAAATATACAAGTTTAAAACAGATAAATGAGAAAAGTTCTCAAATAATAAAAATCCAATTGACTGGATAATAGACATCCTGTATACTTACGGAGTTAGTTTAACTAACACGAGTTAGAAAAGTATAACCAGGAGCGATTACATGAAATTAAAAAATATAAAATGTTTACTTGCAGTCTGTCTTTGTGCATCGGCCCTGTTGGTCGGATGTGGACAGAAGACAGACAGTAAGACAGCAGATAAATCCGAAACATCGTCAGAAAGTGCACAGAATCAGTCGGAGGATATTCAAGAAGCATCCAGAGATGTTTTTGCAATGGATACCTATATGACAGTGACTGCATATGGAGAAAATGCAGAAGCAGCCGTTGATGCAGCACAGGCAGAGATTGAGCGTCTGGATGCACTTTTATCGACAGGAGATGCAGACAGCGAGATTGCAAAACTGAATGTAGATGGAAGTGCAGAGCTTTCCGAAGATGCAGGTTATTTGACGGAACGCGCATTGGAACTCTACCAGGAAACAGATGGCGCGTTTGATATTGCGATTTATCCGGTGATGGAAGCATGGGGATTCCCAACACAGAACTTCCAGGTTCCGTCACAGGAGACATTGGATCAGCTTCTTCCACTTACAGATGCAGGAAACATTTCTTATGACAAAGAAACGAGAAAGATATCTTTCGGCGTGGAAGGGATGAAAATCGATCTCGGAGGAATTGCAAAAGGATATACCTCGTCCAGAATTATGGATATTTACAAAGAAAATGGAATCGCAAGTGGGTTGGTTAATCTTGGCGGAAATGTGCAGGCACTCGGAACAAAGACAGATGGAACGAAATGGAAGATTGCAGTGCAGAGCCCGGATGATACAGAAGATTATCTGGGAATTCTGAGCGTTCAGGATAAGGCAGTTATTACTTCGGGGGGATACGAAAGATATTTTGAACAGGATGGTGTGACGTATCATCACATCATTGACCCGAAGACCGGATATCCGGCAGAAAGTGGACTTGTTTCTGTAACAATTGTAAGTTCGGACGGAACACTGGCGGATGGACTTTCTACTTCACTTTTTATTATGGGAGAAGAGAAAGCGGCAGATTTCTGGAGAGAACATAAAGATGAGTTTGATGCAATCCTTATGAGTGACGATGGAACGCTATATGTAACAGAAGGGTTGGAAAATGATTTTTCAACGGAGAGAACAGTTGAAATCATCCGATAGAAAGTATAAGACAACAAGCAGAGATGGGAGGAAAAAATGGATTTAAAAGAGACAGGAAAGAAGCTGAAACCATTTGCACCGGTACTTTCGGTAGCAGTTGTGGTATCCTGTGTAGCAGGCTCCTTGAGTGGATATCAGCCTCCGGTTTATGCGGCACAGGAGAAAACAGATTTTGTAAAAGAAGAGACTACACAGTCAGAAGAGCAGGCACAGGTGACAAAAGGTTCTTTTGATCTGACAGATGGTGTTTATAAGGGAACCGGAACAGGTTATGCAGGAGAAATCACGGTTGCGGTTCAGATTAAAGACAAACAGATCGTTGCAATTGATATTCTGAGTTCATCGGATGATGCGGCATTTTTTAAGCGCGCGCAGGCGGTGATCGACAAGATCGTTGAGGGACAGACGCTGGATGTGGATACTGTATCTGGTGCAACCTACAGTTCCAGGGGAATCATCAGTGCGGTGAAGAATGCACTGACCGGAGAGAAAGACAGCGGAACAACAGGTCAGTCACAGTCTGGTGGCGGCGCGGCAGCCGGTAGTTCTACTTCTGTCGCAGCAGTGGAAGACCCGGCAGCATATAAGGACGG
>OIZO01000984.1_pt1 | contig 16556 bp, 13 predicted proteins | sample 1588551 | NCBI WGS metagenome assembly OIZO01 (sample SAMN03283271) | human gut metagenome | biome: human-associated habitat; material: feces | host: Homo sapiens | place: Peru | collected 2012 | reverse complement strand
TAGTTTAATTCTAACGCAAAAAACCACATCAGCCAAGTCCTTTTGGGATGGTCGATGTGGTTTTTTCATGGGCGTATTTTGCAACAGGCCCTGCCGGGAAGTCTGAAATCCATGCCAATTGTTGGTGCAGTCTCTTAGGTAGCGACTGCACCAACAATTGGCATCCACAAATCCTGCACAACAAACGGTTTTCTTCACACGAAACAGGAAACAACTTCTCTATAAAAGCAGCCACACCTATTTTGCGGGGATTTTGGGGGAGCAACAGATTCATTTTGACGACTTCTTTGCAGAAAAATAGCATATCGAAGATAGCAGCAACGCCATTCCGTATACCGATTGAGATGTCAATGGATTGAATGTGGTTAGAAACCACCCCCCCTAGTAAATTTCCAAGAGGAATCATACATGAAGCCATACTCTCTGTAAAGGTTGTCACCCTACCAAGGACACTTTCTTCAATTTGACATGGGGATATTTTTTCATGGGCAGCGAATTACAGACAATGAACGGTCAGAATAAACTGGCGCCTTGGGCAGAGCGTGTATCGGCCTGCCGGAGCAGCGACCAGAGTGTAAGAGACTGGTGCAAGGCAAACGGCATCTGTGAGCAGACCTTCTACAGATGGCAGAAAAAGCTGTACGGACTTGCCAAAGCACAGCAGAATGGCCCTTGCTTTGCAGAAGTGACACCCGTCTGCAGAGACGCCGGGAGCATCGCTATTACTGTACGAATTGACGGTGTTGAAGCAGATGTCCATAATGGAGCAGACAGGGGCACTGTTAAGATGGTGCTTGGCCTCCTGAAATCATGCTGAGCGACTTTAGTGGTGCTGACAAAATCTACATTGCCTGCGGTTACACAGATCTGCGCCGTGGAATAGATGGTCTGGCTTCCATGGTACAGGAGGATGATTTTGCAGAGCTGACACCGGATGAGCGATATCAGCAGCGGCTGGAGCAGGCAAAACCTGTTTTAGACGCTTTCTTGGCATGGGCAAATGTAAGAAATGCGGCACCCAAGTCCGCTTTAGGAAAAGCACTGACCTATCTGAAGGAGCAGTGGCCGTACCTGACCAATTATCTAAAGGACGGTAGGCTGGAGCTCAGCAATAACCGTGCAGAGCGCAGCATAAAGCCCTTTGTCATTGACCGGAAGAATTTTCTGTTTGCCAATACCCCAGGTAGAGCCAAAGGCAGCGCAGTAATTTTTACTAAGATCCAGACTGCAATTGAAAACCATCTGGATCCATATCGGTATTTAACCTGGCTGCTAAAAGCTGCCAACACAGCAGATTTAACCTGCCCCGAAGTCATCGAGCAGCTTCTTCCATGGAACGCTCCGCAGGAATGCAGAACGAACTGATGCACATACGCCGTAGATGGAACCCCACCTACGGCGTTGTTTTATACGATGATTGGTTTGACGGCCGCTGCTTTCTCGTTCACAAATTGCCATGGAACTCTTTACAAATTATTCACTATACCGCCTTGGTTTGCGGTATAATGGGGGTAAATAAGAAGAAACGCCCCAAGGGGCGAAAAGGAGAGGATCACCAATGGCAGTATCTGTATTGATCGTAGAAGACGACCGGAATATTGCGGAGCTTTTGCAGATGTATCTGGAAAAAGAGGGCTACGCCGTGACCATCGCCGCGGACGGCGGCCAGGGGTTGGCCAAGTTCCGGGCCATTAAGCCGGACCTGGTGCTGCTGGACGTGATGATGCCTGTCATGGATGGCTGGGCGGTCTGCCGGGCTATCCGGGCTGAGAGCCAGACTCCCGTCATCATGCTCACCGCCAAGGGCGAGACCGATGACAAGGTAGCCGGTCTCAAGAACGGCGCCGATGACTACGTCACCAAGCCCTTCGAAATGAAGGAGGTCCTGGCCCGCATCGAGGCGGTGCTGCGCCGCAGCACCGGAGCCACTGCCGAGAAAAAGGCCCGCCGTCTGGTTTTCGACAAGCTGGTCATCGACATGGATGCCTTCGAGCTTACCGTCAACGGCAAAAAGGTGGACACGCCCCCCAAGGAGATGGAGCTGCTCTACTACCTGGCCTCCTCCCCCAACCGGGTCTATACCCGCAATCAGCTGCTGGACGAGGTCTGGGGCTTCGATTACTTCGGTGACTCCCGCACGGTGGATGTCCACGTCAAGCGCCTGAGAGAAAAGCTGGAAGGTGTCTCTGACCAGTGGAACCTGAAAACCGTCTGGGGCGTGGGCTATAAGTTCGAGGTGCAGCAGTAAACTTCTCTGTCATTGCCCTCCGGTGACCCAGGTCACCGGGGTGTGATGACAGCGTTTTTTTCTTTCCTGCACATTTTGCCCCCTGCCGAATAGCATGGATTGAGCGGTAAAGCTCAAATAAAGTATGCGGAGGGCTTATTATGTGCGGTAACAACGGTTTTTGCGGCGGCAACAACATCTGGTGGATCATCATCCTGATTCTCCTGTTCTCCTGCGGATGCGGCGGCAATAACGACTGCGGATGCACCAACAACAACCATACCGGCGGGTGCGGCTGCTACTAAGGCCAAAAAATCCGGGGCATTTCGCCCCGGATTTTTTTAGCTCTGGTACTCGGAGAAGGGGATGTAGGAAATGGGCCGGACATTGGCGTCCAGCTGCGCAATAATGGCTTCGGCGCTTTCGGTGTCCAAGGCCTCGTAGGTGCTGGGGTCCCAGTTTTGGTCTTTGACATAGAACCAGGGATTCTTCTCGTCCACGGAGAAGTCGCTGACCAGGCCGTCCTGAAAATGGAGCTCCCCGTTTTCAAAGGTGAAGAGCATGGTGCCGGACTGGGCCGCGGAATTGGAGCCCTGGTTGATGAACACGCCATCGGTACCCAAGCGGTAGCTGCTGCGCTCTCCGGCATCGATGACCTGAGTCTCCACGCCGTCCTTCATGGTGTACATGGCATAGATCTCAGGTGCGCCCACTGCGCCGAGCAGCAGCTCCATGCTGCCGTCACCGTCCACATCTTCCAGGCTGTAGCCCACCTTGGTCACATCGCCCACAACGCCCACCAGGTAGTTGAGGCCTTTTTCCGTATACTGCTCCGGAGTGAAGCCCTGAAGCAGAGCATCAAAATAGGCATCCAGGATCTCGCCGTAGAGGGGCTTGGCCAGCACGGTGGGCTCCTCGGTGGTCTCCACCGCCTCGGTGGCTTCGGGTGCAGCCGCCGTTTCCGGAGGAGCCTCGGTGGTCGCCGCGGTTGGCTCGGTCTTGCCGCCACAGGCAACCAGGGAAAGGGACAAAACAAGGATCAGGATCCAAGCAATCAACTTTTTCATATGTTCAATCCTTTCGTCGCATTCTCCCACCAACATACCATTTTTCCAGAGAAATGTCAACGGAAGCAGCGTAAAATTAATAAAACATTATTATTTGGGGCAGGCAATCTCCATCACGTGCTCAATGGTCTCATGAAGTGTCTGGCTTTCCGGGGTGTCGGCAGCTTTGTAGTAGACCTCTTTCCCCTCCCGGCGGCTGACGATCAGCCCGCTGGTCCGCAGCTTGTTCAGGTGGTGAGACACGGCGGGGCTGGACATATCCATCAGCGAAGACAGATTGATGACGCACTCCTCGCAGTGGCACAGCAGCCAGAAAATTTTCAGCCGGTTGGGATCGTCCAGCTTCTTAAACAGATCCGCCGTCCGTTCAAAGGACTCCATCGGCGGCATTTTTTCTTTGTGATGCTCAAATACTCCCCCATGATCGTGGGGCAGACAACAGTCGGACATGGTGTGCTCTCCTTTTGGGTGATGCGTTTTCTTTTATTATAGGACGGTTCCACCAAATTTACAAGTAAAAACACATCCACCGGCGAAGCCGGTGGTTCAGAGTGTCGACAAGGGGCTGCCTCGAACGATTTTGAAAAATCGTTTTGAGGCAGCCCTGTGTTTGCGTATTTAGGAAAGGATAGAGTGTTTCCGCTTTTTGATGAGGAGGATGATGAGCCAGGTCACCGCGCCCAGGAGGGATATACCTGCTACGCTATAGGCGGCGACGGTGAGGGGTTCGGGAGAACTGTTCGTCTGGTCTGGGAGGGTTTGGGAGGCTGCGGAACTGTCCCGGACTTGGCCGGCATTGATGGTGGTGCCGTCGGAGAGCATGAGGATCAGGTTGCCGTCGGCGTCGATCTGGGCACCGTCGATACCTCCCAGGGCCTCGCCGTCCTTGCCGTCGGTGCCCGGGTCGCCCTTATCGCCTTTGTCACCCTTCGCGCCGGTGGCTCCGGTGGCACCCATAGCGCCCGTGGCACCGGTTGCGCCTCTCGCTCCGGTGGCTCCCGTCGCTCCGGTGGCGCCTCTTGGGCCGGTGGCACCCGTGGCACCTGTCGCACCGGTGTCGCCCTTATCGCCCTTGACACCTTGGATGCCCTGGGCACCCTGGATGCCCTGGCTGCCTTGGTCACCCTTATCGCCTTTATCGCCCTTGTCGCCTTTATCGCCTTTGTCTCCCTTTTCTCCCTTTTCGCCGATGGCCAGAACGTTGAGGGAGGTCCAGGTGGCTCCCTCGTCGTAGGAGACACACCAGAGGCCATTCTGGTCAATTTTCAAGCGAGGGGTGATGCCGTCCTGACCGTCTTTGCCATCCTGGCCGTCCTTGCCGTCCAGGCCGATAGCCCTGTGGCCGGAGTCGTTGTTCCCCAGCCACCAGTTGCCGTTTTCGCCGATTCTAGGCATCAGGCCAGGCTCTCCGGCAGCTTTGACGTTGGTATTCACATCGCCGATCCACCAACAGCCGTCTTCGCCAATGGTGGGGGTCAGGCCGTCTTCGCCGTCTTTTCCGTCCTCGCCGTCCTGGCCCGTGGCTCTGTGACCGGTATCCGTGTCACCGATCCACCAGTTGCCGTTCTCGCCAATGACGGGCGTCAAGCCGTCCTGACCGTCTTTTCCGTCCTCACCGTCCTGGCCCTTGGCGGGGACACCGGTATCCAGGTCCCCAAGCCACCAGTTGCCGTTCTCGCCGATGGTGGGGGTAATGCCATCCTGGCCGTCTTCCCCGTCCTCGCCGTCCTGGCCTTGGGCAGGGACGCCGGTATCTACGTCACCCAGCCACCAGTTGCCGTTTTCCCCAATAGAGGGGGTAATGCCGTCTTCGCCGTCTTCCCCGTCCTCGCCATCCTGGCCCTTGGCGGGAATGCCGGTGTCCTCGCCGCCGATCCACCAGTTGCCGTTCTCGCCGATGGTGGGAGTCTCGCCGTCTTTTCCGTCTTCGCCGTCCTGACCCTTGGCGGGAACCCCGGTGTCCAGGTCACCCAGCCACCAATTGCCGTTCTCACCGACAGTCGGCGTGACACCGTCCCTGGCCACGGCCGGATAGCCCGTATCCTCGCCGTCGATAAACCAGTTCCCGTTCTTGCCGATCTCCGGGGTGTTGCCGACGGCCTTGACCTCGGTATCCACATCCCCGACCCACCAGTTGCCATTGTCGCCGATATAGGGGGTGTCACCGTTTTCGCCCTTCTCGCCGTCCTTGCCGTCGGTGCCCGCGGCCTTGACCCGGGTATCCGTCAGACCGATCCACCAATTGCCGTTTTCACCGATGTAGGGGGTGTTGCCGTCCTTGCCGTCTTTGCCGTCCTTTCCGGCGGCCTTGACCCCAGTGTCGGTATCGCCGACCCACCAGTTGCCGTTGCTGCCGATGTAGGGCGTGCTGTCCGGCCGATAATTGACCTCGTTGGACCAGACGCTTTCGTAGTCCTTCCCGTCCAGGGTGGCTACGGTGGTGACGACGAAGGTGTATTCACCCGTCAGGTCAATGTCACTGACCGTGTACTCCGTATCCTCCGCCGAAAGCTTTTCGGATATCCTGGTGTAGGTGCCGTCCTCCACTTTGTAGACATAAAATCCTGTGGCCTCCGGGCCGCCGGGTTCCGTTTCAGGCTTGGTCCAGGTCAGGGTGATGGCGTTCTCATCCGGATGGATGATCCCGTCCAGGTCACTGACCGGGTTCGGCGGAGAGGAGAGATTGGTAATGCAGTACCCTATGAAGGGTGTCTGGTTGCCGTCCGCGCCGCTGAGGTGCTGCTCCCACTGACCCAGAGTCCAATGGAAGCCGTAGGAGTCCACCACAGAGGCCGGAATACCATCGGCCACCAGGCCCTGCTTATCGATGCTGGTGACGGTGCAGCTGGCACCCACCGCAGTGCCCTTGGAAGTAGAGTTACCCTTGCCGTCGGAGTATTCCAGGCTGGTGGTCACACCGAACTTGGGGCCGTTGTCACTCGCTCCCCACTTGATGGAGCTATTGAAGAAGAAGCCGTGGGACATTTCCACGCTTTTGGTGGTGGTGTTTTCCTTTGTCCAGGCCACCTTGTCCAGGGAGCCGTTGTAGCCAAGGGCAAATTCCGACTTGCTGATGGCCGCGGCGTTGATGTCCGTGTAGCTCCAACCGTCGTGGTTGTAGCGGTAGGGATTGCCCTCGTTGCCCTCCAGCCAGTTTGCGGCGGGATCGATCTTGTGTAGTGGATAACAGGTCTCGCTTTCGGCCCGGTCGGCGATGTACTGATTGTATTCATCCACAAAGCGGTTATAGGTGTCCACGGACATTTGCTCATAGACCGGTCCCTGAGGGATGGCGGTCTGCATCACCGTCTTGTCGTTCCAGGTGCCGTCTTCATTCTGAATGTCGTACTCATAGATGAATACCGGCGTCCGGTTGACTACCACGCTGTTGTAGGACTGGGCGGAGAAGCTCTGGCTCCACTCCTCATACAGGGACCGCTCGAAGGATTTGGTCCAGTCCATGGCGTAGCCCGTCTCGATAGAGGTCTCGCCCCCCAAGAACTTGAACTCCGAAGCGAAGCCCACGCTGAAGGAGACATTGTCGGAATCCCAATCGGAGAGCTCATAGCTCTCGGTGAGAACATACTCCGTCTCGTTGTTGCCCGCGTCCATAATGTCCGCAAAATAGGGGGCTGCCTGGAGGACCGCTTTCACGTCCGGGTCGGTGTAGGCGTAGGTCACGCCCCGGTATTTGGCCAGCACGCCGTCGTTATCCCGGTCCACGGCCACCACCAGGAAACTGACACCGTCTTGGGCATTGGTGTTTACATAACTGTCTGTGGGCACCAGGCAATCATAGCCTCCGGCGGTGCCGTACTCCTGGACCTGGCCGTCTACCTCCGGGTCGTTATAATTTACGCCCCGCATATAGCCGGTGAGCAAATGGGATTGGTTGTTGTTGGCATGCTTCAGAGCGATGGTAAAGACCACCTGCTCCCGGCCGGCCTCGTTGCCGTCGAAGTTGCCCACGGCAATGGACTGGATATCGCAGTTGGAGATCCGGGTCGTGCTGCCGGCACCGTCGTCGGCGCTGTCGAAGTAACCGCCGGTATATACCGCCGCCGGGGTACTGTTGCTGACATCATAGAGAGTGCCATTGAGAAACACCAGCTTCTGAGCCCCCCGGCCCTTGCCGTTGATAGCCACCGCCTCCACGGCAAGTCGCTGCCACACATCATCCGCGTCATGGTAGCCGCCGTCAGTCCAGCCGTTGGATTCTACGGTCCGATTCAGATTCGTGGTCTTGGAAAAGTCGTTTCCGGTATTGGTCAGTTTTCCAACATACACATAGTCGGACTTCATCGTGATCTCACCGTTGACCCTGCTGGAATCCTTCTTCCAGGTTCCGAAGTATGCCAGCATACCGGCCAGGAACAGGTCATCGTCGCCGTCGCCGTCAAAATCGCCACAGGTCAGCGAAGCGCCCACGGGGAACTCATAGTAGTACCGTCCTCCGGTATAGCCCATACTGGTATAGAACTCCTCGCTCTGTGCCGCGGACTTGCTGACAATGGCACCGCCGTCGTCCTTAATGCCGTAGACGATCTTGACCACGGGACGGTAGTAGTCGATCTTGGCCTCGTCATTGGGCAGCCGGTGGCAGTAGGACAGCACCGCCAGGTCGTCCACACAGTCGCCGTTGAAGTCCCCAACAACCATAGAGACGCCCAGCTTGCGCCGCTGGTTTCCCTCCGAGTCTTCCACGTCATACCAGGGATGGTCGTTATAATAGCCCATCAGCAGGCTCTTGCTCTTGCCCCGGAGGGAGAAGTTTCCGCTGTCACCGTTGTAGTCCCATTGTTGGATCCGGCAGCCCCCGGCATTGTAGGACTCCGGGGTATAAACCACAATGCTCTCCTTGCCGTCGCCGTCGAAGTCACCGGCCACAATATTGAGGAAGCTGCGATTGGCATAGGTGGGCACCTCAAAGTCATTTCCGTCGTACATATAGCTGAAATCGCCGATATCCACCCGCTGGCTGCAATCGGAGCCAGCGCTCTTGGTGGTATCGATCACCCACAGGTAGCCCCGCTTATTGGAAACGCCTACAAAGGCCACATGATCCCTTCGGCCGCTGCCGGTGGGGTCGAAGGATACCGCCTCCATGAGGCCGTAGGTGGAGGCATAAAAGGAGCCGTTGGCGCCGCCCTTGCTCCTGGCAAAGGTGGGCAGAGAACTGCTCTCGCCCATATCGAAATAGGAGGCCTGATGGACCTGGTTTCCCCAGACATTCAGATACATCAGCTCATTCTGCTCCACCATCAGGAAGGGCATCCCCACATCGTAGCCGTAGGGGTTGGTGGTTGTGGAATAACCGCTGGGCTGGACCCGCTCCAGGTTCATCAGGTTCGTGCCGGAAAAATCAGCCTCCTCCTCCCCGCCCTCGGGCTCCTCTGTAGGAGTAGACTCCTGGGCCTCCTCCGCAAAGGCGACCGCTTCGGTCTCTTCCGTGGGGGCCTCCGCCTCGGTCTCTTCCGTGGGGGGCACCCCCTCAGTCTCCTCCGTAGGGATCACCGCCTCGGTTTCCTCCTCAGGGGCTTCCGCTTCAGTCTCTTCCGTAGGGGTCACCGCCTCGGTCTCCTCCGTAGGGGCCTCCGCCAGGGACAGCACCGGGCAGCCGCCCAGGAGCAGTATCACCGACAAAAGCATGGCAATCCCCCGTCTGAGAATGCGTTTCTTGTCCATAGTACGTCTCTCCTTTTTCACCGTTTCCTCTATTTTATCATAGGACCTCGGATTTTTCCCTGCCGTTTGGGGGCAAAATCCTGTTGTTTAGGGGAAGGGGGCCTTTGCCGCTTGTGAAAGTCCGGCGATTTTGCTACAATGGGAGAAAAAGGGGGACGGAAACATGAAGGAACAAAGAAACCGCTGCTGGGCCTCCGCCCTGGTGTTGGCCCTGGCCGCGGGATTGGCGGCGCTGTGCTTCCTGCGGCTGTCGCGGCCGGACGGGGCCCAAAGGGATTCGTACTTAGGCTGCACGGAAGAGGACTCGGGCGGCTGGACATTTTTTACGGAGGAGGGCCTTGCCGAGCCGGTATTTGGCTTTGGTGGGTATCTGGACGGCATTCCGGCGGAGGGTACCGGTCCCGTGGCCGCGGAGAGAGCTCTGGGGGAGGCTGGGCAGCGGCGCTTCCTGCAATTCATCTGCTACGGTACGGGGCTCCAGGTGTTTCTGGATGGAAAGCTCCTCTATACGGATTTTCCGGAGGAAGAGAACCGGGCGGATACCTTTTTGGAGGGCGTGGACCCGGAGGGCATCCAATATGACGGGCTGCGGCTCCCCCTGCCATCAGACTGCGCCGGGAAGCGGCTGCGGGTCGTGACCTATGGCCCATCCGTCGATGGGCTCCGTCAAGCAGTGTTTCCCACCCAGGTCAGCCGGTTTTCCGACGCCGTGATCCAGGCCACCGGCACGGTATGGCCTGTGGCCGCCATGACGGCCCGGGTGATCCTTGGGCTCTTTTTGCTGCTGGTGTTCGTCCTCGCCGCCTGGGAAGAGGACTTCCTGTGGAAGCTGCTGCCTCTGAGCGGGTACTTCCTGCTGGCGGCAATGGCGGGAGCCTGCGGCACCTATCTGGAGTCCGCCGCCGGGCTGGAGGCGGACAGCGGCTGGCTTAACTGGGTATACCGGGTGCATATGGACCTATTGTACGTTTATCTGGCCCTGGAGCTGGGGGGACGGAGGGGCCAGGGGCTCCTTTGGGCCGCCCTGGCCCACGCCCTTCTTTGCGCTCTGGAGCGCTTTGGGATCCTTCCGGGGGTCCCCGCGGCTATGCTGGACTGGATGGGCTTCACCATCCTGCTGGCCGCCCTGGTACTACTGACGCTAAGCAAGGAGCGGCGGAAAATGGGTCTGCTCCTGTGGTCCCTTCTGGGCACTCTTGGGGCGGTCTGGGGGGTGAGCCGGTTTGTGGGCGCAGGGGTGCTGTATCCCCTGACCAATCCCGTCACCGCCTTTCTGGGGGGCTACCCCCACGCCCTTTACGCCCTGCTGTGCGGCTTCATCGGTATTCTGTCCGCCGTCCAGGTAGTAGTGGAGTTTGTCCGGAGGCTGCTCCGGCGTCAGCGCCGGATCCAGGCCATGGAGCACAGCGCCCGGGTGGCCCAGGAAAAGTTTGAGCAGACCCAGGCCAGCCTACGCCAGACGGCGGCTTTCCGCCACGAGTGGAAAAATCACGTCGCCGCCCTGGAGGTTCTGGCCCGGAAGGAGGACATGGGGGAGCTGCGGGACTACCTCAGCCGCCTGAACGGGGAGCTGGAGCAGCTCTCCCCCAAAATCTACACCGCCAATCTCACCGTGAACACCATCCTACAGCGTTTCGCCGCCCAGGCCAAAAAGGCGGGGGTCGCCTTCCGGGTCAAGGCCATCCTGCCAGAGGCCCTGCCCATCCCCGACGAAGACCTGTGCGCGTTTCTCTTTAATCTGCTGGAAAACGCCCTGGAGGCCGCGGAGCAAACAGAGGAAGGGGACATCTTCTGCTCCATGCAGGTCAGGCAGCAATATCTTGCCATCCATTGCGAAAACACCTACTCCGGCGCTCTTCGCACCACCCCCGGAGGCCAACTGCTGACCACCAAGGAGGACCCCGCGAGCCACGGCTTTGGGGTGATAAAAATGATCGCCATCGCCAAAAAGTACGGAAGCGTACTGGATATCAGCTATGACGAAAGCCGGTTTACGGTCATGACGGCGCTGAAACTGTAAAAAGGGGAAATGAAAAAACATGTATCGAGTCGCGGTTTGTGAAGACGAGGAGGTCCTGCGGCGGGAGCTGTGCCGGGAGTGTGAGGCCGTGCTGCGGGAGATGAAGGTGGAGCACACCGTCACTGCCTACGCTTCCGCCGAGGAGCTGGAGTCCGCTCTGGCGGCGGGAGAAACCTACTCGCTGCTCTGCCTGGACATCTTCATGGGAGGCAAAAGCGGCATGGCGCTGGCCCAGGAGCTCCGGGAACGGGAGGACGAAACCAGCATTCTCTTTGTCACCGGCTCCACGGAGTTCCTGCGGGAGGGCTACAGCGTCCGGCCCATCCAGTATCTCCTCAAACCGGTACAACTCGAGGAGCTACGCAGGGCCATCGAGACGGACCTGCGGCTCCACCGGGGCAGCAGTGTCACCTTCCGCCTGGGGGGCCGGACCCTGGTCCTGCCAGCGGCGGACATTCTCTACGCCGAGAGCCGGGACCACGGGACCCTCCTCCACACAGTCCAGGGAACCCAGTTTTTACCCATCTCCCTGAGCCAGACCGAGAGTATCCTCCCTGCCAACCGTTTCTGCCGCTGCCACAACAGCTTCCTGGTGAACCTGGCCCACATCCGCCAGGTCAGCGGAAGACAGCTGTACCTGACGGACGGCACAGACCTGAGCATCGGCCGGCGGTATACGGAGCAGTTCCAGAACCGGTTTGTGCGATTTTTGAATCGAAGTTAAAAAAACAAGAGCCCAGCGGAAGCAAGGCTCTTGTATGCGTTTTACACGTTGCTCAAATCGTCGTCTTTCATGCACAGGTGGACGGCGCCGACCTTGAAGGTCTGGGGCAGGGCCAGGATCCGGGGGTTGGGACCCACGTATTTCTTCATGGCATCGGCCAGGGCTTCCTCAAAGGTGGCCCGGGTCTTCAGGCCCATGCCTCTGGCAATGCCGGGCTCCTGAGCGCCCACGATGTAGATGGCGGAGGTGTTCATCTCCGCGATGTGGCCGCAGCTCATCATGGAGAAGCCGTGGAAGGGGTGGAAGGCATTGGCAAAGCGGTACTTGCGGATGTACTCCTCATTGGTGGCAAAATACTCGCCGTAGCGGTTCATATCCGCCAGGGTATTCATGTGGTCATGCTGGAACATTTCGTAGAGCTCCCGCAGGTAGGGCCAGCGCTCGTCATGGAAGTAGCCGTTGCAGATGGAGGAGCAGATGATCACGCAGTTGTCCTTCATGACCCGCTTGTGACGGATGACCTGGGCGGACAGGGCCTGCATCATCTGGATGGGGTTGGTGCCCATGCCGTCGCCGTAGTGGAAGTTCTGGGGCATACCGAAAACCATCACATCGTACTTCTCCTCAGCAAAGGGCACGTAGGTCCGCTTGTTGGCCAGCTTCCAGCTCTCAGGCATCATGACAGCGGCATAGCCGGAATAGATGGCGATCTGCCGGGAGTAGGTGTCCAGAACCGCGTCACAGCAGAAGAAGGGGTGGCCCATCTTCTCTTCCATGTGCATGCCGATCTCGTCAAACTTGGTCCGCATCAGGCTGTGGCCGGAGACAGGGGTGAAGTCATCCCGGTGCATGACCTTGGGCACATGGTGGGAGGCGATGCTGCGCCAATGGGTAATGCCTGTGGAGCAGTGCTTGTAGCCGCCGGAATAGCCGCCGTAGGGGTTGCCCTGGACGTGGCCGATGAGGATGGGAATATCGCAGTCGAAGACGTACTTGTTCATGAGAACGGGGTCGCCCCGTTTGGTGGTGCCCAGGTCTACCATATGCTCCTGGTCCTCGGAGTCATGGCTGGTAATCTGGTTGGTCCAGTAGAAGTCGTTAAAAAGCTTTTCGCCCAGAATCTGCCGCATTTCCGCCTCGGTGGAACGGGGGTGCAGACCGTTGGAGAACAGCAGCAGAATGTCCTCCTTCCGCACGCCGCCGGCATAAAGCTCCTCCAGGCAGGCGGTGATGGAGACCTTCCGGTGGGAGGTGGGCTGGCAGCCGCCCTTGACGATGTCGGGAATGACGATGACGGCGGTCTTACCCGGAGCCGCCAGCTCCCGCAGAGGCACCATGCCCATGGGATGGCGCAGAGAGTCCAGAGTGGCGGCATAGAGGCTGTCCCAGTCCTGGGGCAGGCACTGAGGGTCAGCAACGGTCTTGCCGGGGATGAAGACCTCGGTGCTGTCCGGCAATTCCGCAGACATCAGGCCCTGGCCGTATTCAAAATCCAGTTTCATAGCTGTTTCTCCTTATTTTCCAAGATAGGTGCGGATGATTTCCAGATATTCCTCGGGATAGAAGCCGATCTCCCCCTGGAACCGGGTCAGGGCGATGAGGCCGCCGTCGATCTCCGGGATGGAAGCCAGCATTTCCGCGTTGTCCACTTTCAGGCCGCCGCCGTAGACCACATCGCAGCCTCCGGTGACTTCCTTCACAAACCGGGCGATCTTCTGGATGTAGTCCCGGCCAGCCGGGGTCTTGCCCGGGCCGATGGACCAGATGGGCTCGTAGCCGATGACCACCTTGGTCTTGTCCACTCCCTCCAGGCCGATTTCCAACTGCTCCCGGAGGACCTGGTCCCACCGGTCCAGCTCCGTATCCTTCTCGCCGATGCAGTAGAGGACGGTCATGCCGTTGTCCACTGCCAGCTTGATTTCCTGGTTCAGCAGCCGGTTCACTGCCTTGGTGTCCACCACACCGGCCTCTGCCAGAATGCCCATTTTGTCATTGCGCTCCTCGCAGTGACCGATGATGGTGGCCTTGACCCCCATGGCAAGCATGGCCGAGACAGGCCGATTGGTGGTGAAGGCACCGAAGTTGCCGCCTGGGGCGGTATTCATCCGGTAGACGCTCTGGCAGCCTACCTGCACAGGGCTATCTTCGCCGCGGGCAGCCACGGCGCTTAAAAGATGGGCCTCCGGCAGATACTGGACGAACTCCACCTCGGCGGGGTCGTAGGTCTTCAGGGCCTCCTGGGTGTTTTTCACGATGTAGCCGCCCCACTCCCCCATGGGAGCAATGCGGTTCACGCCGCCGTAGCAGACAGGCACATCAAAGCGCTTCAGATTCAGAAAAATATGTTTCATGGTTTATTACCTCAAAATCGCGTAGTCGGGCATTTTGTCCATCATGAGGGGCATGGCGTAGTCGAAGAACCGGTCGTCGATCTTGTTGCCCTCCAGGATCCACTCCAGAGGAAATTTCTTCTCCACGTTGGCAACCTTCTCCAGGGGAGCCAGGAATAGGTCGAAGGAGTAGCTTTCCCCCCGGTGGGCATCAATGGCCACCATGTAGTCCGTCTGCCCAGCCAGAGCCGCTTCCACCGCCTTTTTGCCCACGGCATAGGCCTCCAGCTGGTCCACCCTGGAGGCGTAGGGAATGGCCGCCCGGCCCAGGAGTCCCGGCTTTTCTGCCCGGGACTTGATCTTCAGCTTCTGGATGATGGAATCCGTCACGTGCTGGGCGGTGCCGCCGGGGACCATGTGGCCAAAGCCGTCCACAATGCCGGTGGAGGCCAAGGGCTTTCCGTCCAGGCCGCAGATCCCCTCGGAGACGGTGACCAGCAGGCCCTTTCCTTTGGCCCAGGCGGACTCGATGTCGGAGAGCATCCTGTCTTCGTCCACCAATTTTTCCGGCAGGTAGGTCAGCACCTCGCAGTTGGTGGCCCGGGCCGCCAGCGCCGAGGCAGCGGTGACCCAGCCGGCGTTCCGGCCCATAAGCTCCAGCACCACCACATGGATGGGCAGTCCCGAGGCATCCAGGGCCAGCTCACAGGCGGCCTCTCCGGCGTACCGGGCGGCGGAGCCGAAGCCGGGGCAGTGGTCCGTAATGTCCAGGTCGTTGTCCATGGTTTTGGGAATGCCGATGACCTTGACGTCCAGGCCTTCCTTCTGGGCCAGCTTACTGACCTTGTTGCAGGTGTCCATGGAGTCGTTGCCGCCATTGTAGAAGAAGCAGCCGATGTTGAATTTCTTCAGCGTCTCAATGACCGTGGGATAGTCCGCATCCGTCAGCTTCCGGCGGCAGGAGCCGATGGCGGAAGCAGGGGTGTGGGCCAGCTTGGCCACGGTGGAGGCCGGGACCTCTGTCAGGTCCAGCAGATCCCCCTTGAGGATGCCCTCGGCACCGAACCGGGCGGCGTAGATCTTATCCACCTTGCCGCTTTCCCGGGCGGCCTCAATCACGCCCTGCAGGCTGGTATTGATCACGGCGGTAGGGCCGCCGCCGTGGGCCACCAGAATATTCACGCCCATAGCCTTACCTCTCAGATACCGGCCTTGCGGTACCGCTCGGCCATTTCGTCCAGGGATACGTTCTCCACCAGAGGAGCCTTTCCGTAGGAGTCGAAGTCCACGATCAGGGTGCCCACGGCCTCCTTGACGCCCTTCTCGATGGCATCCACAATGAGGGCCACATCCTCGTTGGGCACCACACCGTACATGACGGTATCCATAATGGGGGTCAGGAACACTCTGGGGTCAAAATCGGAGGTCTTGGTCTGGAGCAGCTCATAGATGGGCTTGATGGACTCGCGGTCCCGCAGCTCCGGACGGTACCAGAACAGCTCCCGCAGATTCCGGGTGACGGCCAAACGGATGTCGGTATCCACGTTGATCTTGGCAATGCCCAGCTTGGAGACCTCTTTCAGCTGCTCCTTGGGAATGCCGTAGGCATTGGTAATGGTGCCGCCCAGGGCGTTGATCTCTTTAACGATGTACTGGGGCACGGTGGAAGAGCCGTGGGACACCAGGGCGCAGAACAGCCCCTCGTGAAGCAGGCACTCCTTGGTGGCAATGGCGATCTGCTTGCGGATCACCGCATGGGCGCCCTTGTTGGCACCGTGCTTGGTGCCGTAGCTGATGGCCAGGGCATCCACGCCGGTGGCCTTGATGAACTTGACGGCATCCAGGGGATTGGTATAAGTAGAGGTCTCGGCAAACACATGGTCCTCCACCCCCGCCAGAACACCCAGCTCACCTTCTACGGTAACGCCCCGCTCATGGGCCAGCTTCACCACTTCCCGGGTCAGGGCAATGTTCTCTTCAAAGGGCAGGCTGGAGCCGTCGATCATCACGGAGGTATAGCCCCCGTCCATGGCGGCGATGCAGGAATCCACGGTCTTGCCGTGGTCCAGGTGCAGCGCCACGGGAATGGGGCTGTGCTCGGCATACTGCCTGACGGCCTTGGCGATGTTGTTGGCACCAACCTTCTTGTCTTCCAGGGTGCCGTTGGCAAAGTCGGTACGGCCCCCCATAAAGGCGTTGGCCAGGTCCGCGCCCTGAATGATGGCGGCGGAGCGGAACATCTCATGGACCTCAATAACGGCCTTGGCCTGGGCCACAGCGTTGACGTTGAAGGCACCCTGGGCGTAGTTGTATTTTTCGGTAGCCTCCAGAATGGCTCTCATAGGTACTAGGGACATAATACATTCTCCTTTTCTAAAGCCTTCCCCTCCGGGGAAGGTGGCTCGGCGCAGCCGAGACGGATGAGGGGCGGCCCCCAGGTGGGATCCTGTACCGCCCCACACCCGTCAGGGCTTCGCCCTGCCACCCTCTCCCAGGAGAGGGT
>OIZO01000983.1_pt1 | contig 16570 bp, 9 predicted proteins | sample 1588551 | NCBI WGS metagenome assembly OIZO01 (sample SAMN03283271) | human gut metagenome | biome: human-associated habitat; material: feces | host: Homo sapiens | place: Peru | collected 2012 | reverse complement strand
GTTGGGCTGGCCGGACAGACCCATGCCGGTGATGATGGGGATATTGTACTTCAGGGTCTTCCAGCTGGTGTAGTTATCGCCGCACCAAGTCTGGGCGTAGCGCTGGATGCCGGAGCTACCGCTGCGGCAGACCATGTAGGGACGGGCGTTGGGGTTGTGGTCGGTCACAGCCTCTGCGCTCATGCGGCACATCAGGGTGCTCATGATGGGCTTGAGCTGGGCGATGGTGCCGCCCTTGCCGTCAAAATCACAGATGCACTCCTGATCCATCAGGCTGTCGTACTCGCAGTTGTCGTTCCAGACGGAATCAGTGCCCACGGCGATGATGGACTCGGTGAGGTACTTCTTCCATGCTGCACGGCCTTCGGGCTTGGTGTAGTCCCAGAATGCGCCGTCGCCGCCCCACCATTTGCCGACACCGTAGGTCTCGGGGTGCTTGCTGTCGCGGACGAACACATCGTCCTTCAGGAACTCGTCAAAGCGGGGATGGCACAGCAGCATACCGGGCTTGACATTGGGCACGTTCTGGGCGTGCTTTTCGTTCATGGCTGCAAAGTAGGCCTTCGGATCCTTGAAGCGGTCGGTGTTCCATGTAAAGAAGCAGCGCTTGCCGTTGTAGGTGGCGTAGCCGCTGGAAAGGTGGAAGCCGTCGATGGGGAAGCCCTCTTCCTTGATGGTGTCGATGAAGCCCAGCACGGCGTCATCGCTGTCCTTTTCCAGCTCGGGGTAGTACATGCTGGAGCCCTGATAGCCCAGTGCACGCTTGGGCAGCAGGGCCGGACGGCCGGTCAGCAGGGTGTAGTTGTCCACGATGCGGGCAATGGTGTCGCCGCCGATCAGGAAGCAGTCCAGATCGCCGCCGTCTGCCTGAAAATAGGTGTAGCGGGGCCAGTAGTTGCTCTTTTCGCAGCCCATGTTGAACACGGACTCGTAGAAGTTGTGGTAGAACACGCCCACAGCCTTGTGGGTGTCGCGGTCCAGACGGATGTAGAAGGGGATGTGCTTATAGAGGGTATCCATCTTCTCGGCATCGTAGCCCATGGCGTCGGTGGCGCGCTCCCGCTGGAAGGTCTTGTTCTTATCCAACAGGCCGCTCTTTTCGCCAAAGCCGTAGAAGCAGTCGTCCTCCTTCATCCGGCTGTAAGCCACCACGCGGTTGTTGGCGTCCTTGACAAAGGGGTTGCCGGGCAGGGTGCTGTACAGCTCGGAGCCATCGGCAGCCAGCAGCTTGAAGTTGATGGGGTCCTTGTCCACCACCAGCGTCACCTTGCCGGTGGCAAAGGTGAGGGTGCTGTCATCCTCGGTGACCTGTGCGGCGAAAGGCTCCACACGGGTGCGCTCCCCCTTGAACAGCGCGTCCATCCGATCCTCCCATGCGGTGGTCATCAGGACATAGGACTCCTCTGCCAGCTCGTGGTCAAAGCTTGCACGGACGCGGACGATCTCATCGGTCACAAAGCAGATCTTGATATCAGCGTTATCAGTATGCAGCAGGAAAGCGCCGTCTTTGCGCTCCATGCCGGTAAAACGGGAGCAAATCTCCATAGTTTTTATTCCTTTCAGTTGATTTTGATAAAAAATGCCCCCATTCCCCCTCAGATGCAGATTATCTTCAGAGAAATGGGGGCAACGTTCTCGTTGCTTTACCCGGAATAGTCAGGGCTTAGAACGTCCAGCCAAGGCTGGGCACCAGACCGCACAGGTACGGGACGCACAGCGAAATGGCAGGGATGAAGGTGACAAGGAACAGTGCCACGACCATGGAAGTGAACAGCGGCACGATGTACTTGGTAACGCCTTCGATCTTGACCTTGCCGACACCGCAGCCCACGAACAGGCAGGAACCGACCGGCGGGGTGACCGAGCCGATGCCCAGGTTCATGATGAGCATGATGCCGAACTGCACATCGCTCATGCCGATGCTGCGGGTGATGGGCAGGAAGATGGGGGTGAAGATCAGGACCGCCGGGGTCAGATCCAGGAACATACCCATGACCAGCAGGAACACGTTCATGACCAGCAGGATGACGTAGCGGTTGCTGGAAATGCTCATCAGCGCGTTGCTGATAGCGGCAGGGATGCCGGAGTAGCTCATGACGTAGGACATGATGGAGGAAGCGGCGATCAGGAACAGGATGGTGGCGCTGCTCTCCATGGTGTCTGCCAGCAGATTGTAGAAGCTCTTGAAGGTCATCTCCTTGTACAGGATGGACAGCAGACCGCAGTACAGGCAAAGCACGACACCGGCCTCGGTGGCGGTGAAGAAGCCTGCCAGAATGCCGCCCATAACGATGATGACGGCCAGCAGAGAGGGCACTGCATCAATGATGATCTTGATTGCGGGATCGGGGTCCTTGACGTCGGAGGACTTATAGCCCTTCTTGACGGCGATGAACACAGCCAGACCAGCCACGCACAGACCCATCAGGATGCCGGGCAGGTAGCCGCCCATGAACAGAGCCGCCACGGAAACGCCGCCGGCGGTGATGGAGTAAAGGATCAGCGGACCGGACGGGGGGATCAGGATGCCGGTGGGGGCAGAGCAGATGTTGACAGCTGCGGAGTAGTTGGGGTCGTAGCCCTCATCCAGCTCCAGCGGAGCCATGATGGAGCCCATGGCAGAGGTAGCTGCCACAGAGGAGCCGGAAACGGCACCGAAGAACATATTGGCCAGAACGTTGGTGGCAGCCAGATAGCCAGGCATCTTGCCCACAGCCAGACGTGCCAGACGGACAAGGCGCTTTGCAATGCCGCCCTTGTTCATGATGTTGCCGCCCAGAGAGAAGAAGGGCAGCGCCAGCAGAGAGAAGGAGTCAATGCCCGAGAAGCAGCGCTGTGCGGCGGTCAGGGCAAAAATTGCGGGATCCATGCTGAACAGTGCCGTGAAGATGGATGCAATGCCGATGCCTGCCGAGATGGGCACACCGGCCAGCAGCATGACAAAGAAGGAACCGAACAGCAGTAACGTAGCCTGTGCAACCATTATGCGTTTTCTCCTTTCTTTTCCTTACGCTCCGCATAGAGCTGAACATACTTCAGCACGCGGGCCAGAATGATGAACACGCCGGAGATCGGCAGGATGGAATACAGGAACTTGAAGGGAATGCGCATGACCGAGGAAACGTTGGTGGCGTTTGCAGTCAGCTTCCAGCCGCCGTAAACAAAGACGTAGCCCACAAAGAACACGATGGCGGCCTCGATGAACACGCTGAGCACAACGTTGAATGCACCCTTTGCGCGTCCCTTGACCAGATCCAGTGCCAGATGCTTATCCTTGTAGAAGCAGTAGGCAGAACCGATCATGGAAGCCCAGATCAGGACGTAGCGCAAAAACTCGTCCGTTACAGTGGAGGGGTTGCGCAGGATCCAGCGGGTAAAGATCTGCCAAGTGCCGCCTGCCAGCAGGGCGAACATTGCCACTGCCATGAGGAAGCGCATGACATTATCCAGAATTTTATCCAGTTTTTTCACAAGATCATCTCCTTGAGCTCATTCCCTCCCGCGCAGCTGCGGGCAGCACCGTGCGCCGCCCGCAGCTTGGGAGGTAAGAATGGAAAGCAATGAGTCGGCGTTTAGGCCATGGCGCGGATCTCTTCCACGACCGCGTAAGTGGTGGGGTTGGAGGTCTTGAGGTTCTCGTAGATGGGCTGCACAGCGGCCTGGAATGCGGCGATATCCACATCCTTGACCAGCTCGACACCGTTCTGGTTCACAGCCTTGTCCAGCACCTCGTCCTCGAACTTCTTCCAAGCGTCCTTGTACTCCTCGGTAGCGGTCTTAGCGCACTCAGCCACGATGGACTTCTGCTCATCGGAGAACTTGTTCCACACGCTGGAAGCGATGACCACCATATCGGGGATGCGGGTGTGCTCGTCGAAGCAGTAGTACTTGGTCACGTCGCCGTGGTCGCGCAGTGCGGTGACGTTGTTCTCGGCACCGTCGATGACGCCCTGCTGCATACCGGTGTAGATATCGCTGTAACCCATAACGGTAGCGGAGCCGCCGAGGCAGTTCATCATGTCGATAGCCATCTGGCTGTCCATGGTGCGGATCTTCAGGCCCTTCAGGTCAGCCGGGGTGCGGATGGCGGTAGCCTTAGTGTAGAAGGAGCGTGCGCCGGAATCCAGCCAGGTCAGACCGCGGAATCCCTGATCATCGGTGGACTCAAAGACAGCCTTTGCGGAGTCGCTGTCCATGTAGCTGTAATAGTGTGCCTGATCGTCGAACACATAAGGCACGGAGAAGGCGTTGTACTTCTCGCTGAAGTTGCCCAGCGTGGAAGCGGAAACTTTTGCCATGTCCAGTGCGCCTGCCTGGATCTGGGAGATCATGTCAGCCTCGCTGCCCAGCGTGCCGTTGGGGATGATCTGGATGTTGATGCTGCCGCCGGTCTTTTCCTTGACCTGCTCCACAAAGCTGGTCAGCTGGATGTGCACAGCGTGATCCTCGGCCAGATTGTGGCCCAGCTTCAGGTTGAAGCTGCCGCCGGTGGCAGCGGCTGCGCCGGAACCGGCAGTGCTGTTAGAAGAACCGCCGCAAGCGGTGAGCAGGGCAGATGCACCAGCAACTGCCATGACCTGTACGAACTGTCTGCGAGTGATTTTCATAGTGTTTTCCTTCCTTATCTTGTTTTATCGTATCCCACGATCACAGCCAACCGGCTGTGAAACAACATAGTAGCGGTGCAGCGCTCAGGATGCGCTACGCTGAAAGCGATCCTTTCCCATCTGGATCAGGTCTTTCAGGTTGAGCCCCCACAGGCTCTTGGAGCGCTGCCAGTCCTTGCCGCTCTCCTTGGCAAGCACCTTTGCGAACCGCTCCGGGTTTGCCGGCAGCAGGCTTCCCTTGGGGATCATTACGGCCATCTGACGGCTCTGAAAGATGTAGAAATACTGATCATCCTCCACCAGCCGGTCGATCTTTGCAAAGGGGATGTGGGCACCGTTTTCCACGTCCACACCGCCATCGTTGACCCGGCAGCTCACGGTGGTCTCCGCACCGCACCGCTGCATGATGACCCCCTCTGCCGCCACCCGGCTCAAAAAGTCCGGCATGGCGAACATGGCACAGCCCACCAGCAGGCAGAGCACTTTGACAACGGTAGGGATGGCGGTGAACAGCGCCGCCATCACCAGCACAAAGGCTGCTGCAAGCCACAGCAGGTGCCGCATCCCCTCGTAGGTGTAGAACTCCGTGCGGAACATCCGGCGAATGGTCTCATCGTTAAAGACCACTTTGGCTTCAAAATGATTCTTTGAGGTCTGCATGCGCTGGCTCCTTTCGGGCGGTCACGAAATGCGACCGGTATATTTGTCAACTAGCACAAAAATATTGAAACGGCTTTGTGCATTTGGTCAATCTCGTCTCCTTGCACCCATATCATACTAAAAATTCTGCCGCTTTTCCGCAGGTTTTGTGATTCAAATGTTGCAAAATGTGATATATACTGATATACTAGAGCAAAAAACGACGTAAAAGCATGATTCTGATTTTTTTAACAAGGAGCAGGAGCGGCTATGGGCATCGAACAGGTCTCACATTATATCGATAATGTCCTTACGGAAGCGCAGGCGCGGATGGGGCTGCGCGACACCCGGCTTTTGGTCACATGGTACACGAATCGGGAAAACAGGCAGTCTGTGGTGCACTCCCACCCGTATCACGAGCTGGTGCTCCCCATCGGCGGCAGCACGGTGCGTTACTCGGTGGACGGCAGCGTGTATCTGGTCCATGTGGGGGAGCTGGTCTACTTTCCCTCTCAGGTCTACCACTCCGGCAACTTCAATATTGACGATGCCCAGTCGGATCGTCTGGTCATCCAGATCGACGATGCTCTCTGGCAGGCCACCCGCCGCCGCGTGAACCTGAAAAATGCAGACTGGATGCACGAGCTCACCGTGCTGGACAGCGAGGCCTGCCGCAAGTGGGATTTCAAGGGGCTTTTTATCCGCATGGCGCAAAGTCAGGAGCTGCCGGGCTCTATCCGGGACATCGTTTTTGAGGCGCAGGTCGCTGAGATGATGCTGCTCATCACGCAGGCCACCGGCAGCGGACAGACCACCGCCCCCAGCAGCACCAGTGTGCTGGTCGCGCGCGCGGTGGCCTACCTGCAGACCCATTATCAGGACCCGACCCTGACCACCGCGCAGCTGGCGCAGGAGCTTTACGCCAGCCGGGAGCACCTTTCCCGCGCGTTCAAGGAGTGCACCATGGAGAGCATCCACAACTACCTGACCTATCTGCGGATGCAGCACTGCCGCAAGGCGCTGGAGGAGGGGGTTTCCGTCCTGAACGCCTGCACCGAAAGCGGCTTTCCGGATTACAGCAGCTTCCTCAAGACCTTCCGCCGCCTGTACGGCATCACCCCCGCCGAATACCGCACACAGCACCGGATGCAGTAGGCTTACCGCTGCGCCTGTTTTTCTTCGCGTGTATGCAGAAAAGGCCGGACCCATTCAAAGGGGTCCGGCCTTTTCCGTGCCTTGATATCAGCAGGTCTCAGGATGAAGCAGTGCTTCCACCAGATCCATGTTCTTGGAAACGTCATTGCGCGTGCTTGCATAAAGCATCGTTGCTACGATCAGGCGATCCATCATGCGCGCCAGATAGACCCGGCCAATGCCCTTCAGACCTGCTTGCTCGAAAATACTCAGCAGGTCGTTGAGTGCCTTGACCATGTGCTCCGTCTGTTCCTTCGGAGCGCTGCTGCTGTCGATCTTTGCGATCTCCCGGAGGAGCCTTCCAGACTTCTTCGTGAACAGGTCTGCGTCCGGGTCCTCCTCATGCTCCTTTTCATATTCGACCAGCTTTTCCCAGCTTTCTTCGTTGAATCTGGCCGCAAGGATCATAAACCAGCCCAGCAGCAGGATGCCGTCATGATCCAGTACCCGGTTCGTGGGTTCTGCGCCATGCAGCGGTCTCAGCGTCTGGCTCACCTCATTCGGGAGAGACCGCAAGCGTCCATTCAGATACGCCCGGAGCTTTTCCTCCATTGCAGCACCTTCCCGTTCCATGTGCTCCTCGTTGTTGTCATTCACACGGGTGCCCACATAGGCATACATCTCATTAAACAGCGCGGCAAGTTCCTCCGGCAAGCCATCCTTCGACAGCACATACGGAGGGACTTTCGGGAAGAGGATCACCAGTGCCTGCAGCAGCCCCTTGAGCGCCAAGCTTGCCGTGCGCGTATACTCCCGCGTGTAATTGCTGGTATAATGCCCGGACAGCGGGTCCGTTCCGTCCGCATCCATAAGCGTCGCCTGGTCAAGCGAGTCGGCATTCTTCACCAGTTCTTCTACCAGCTTTGCATTGAAGGCACTATCACCAGCCCGGCTCTCCTCCGTATCCGGGACGGTATCGACCATGCGGAGGAGCGCCTGCGTGCCGCCGCTCTCCGTGCCCGCAGCAGCGTTCCGGGTGCCATTGGTCTGGCGCAAAAAGCCCTTGAGCACCTCCATCATATCCCGCCATGTAAGGTTGTCGCGGTAGTGCCTGCGCATTGCCAGAAATACAGCGTCCAGCAGATTATGCGGGTTCCAGTTCTGATTGTAGAGCATGAACAGCCGGTCGACTTCTTCATCAGTCAGGTGAAAAATCGTCGCCATTTTGTAGATTTCGCTCTTCGAGCCAACACGGCTTTCCGTATAACCGCGGTTCAGCACCGTGCCCCATGCCGCATCATGCAGAGGGCCAATATTCGGCGCTTCTTCCAGCCGCCGGGCAACTTGACGGCGGACCGCTGCCGACCATCCCCTCGAATGGTCCAGCTGCTTGAGATCCGGGCAGTCCAGACCTTCCAAAATTTCAGGATAATGGGTCTGCAATGCGCGGCAGACGCAGAAGCCGGGCGTCATCACCGTTCTCCAATCCGTCAGCGTTTCCAGCAGATTTTCTGCATTCATCAGCACCGCGTTTTCGTTATCCCGCGTCTGTTCGATCCACTCGTTCAGCTGCCGTTCCGATTCGCGCGTTTGGGGCATCATGTTGTCTTCCATTTTGTTGACCTCCTCTGAATTTCTGGCTGAAGGGTATAGTCTCCCCATTCAACTGCCCTTATTATAGCACATCTTTTATATCTGGTCTCAAAAATCTCAAATAACCTAAAAGCCTTCCGACATTTTTTCGGGCAGCGTCTCTTTTGTATGCTAATCTGGTATCGTTCCCAAGGAACGCTCGTGATCCCAGACCATTCAAAAGGAGGCTGCTTTATGCCCGATCTCGAAAAAAGTCACGATAAAATGTCCGAAAATTTCTCGAAAATGACCCCTGCCATGCGGCGTCATCTGACCATGCACCTGTCGTATCTTCAGTCCGACTGCAAAAAGGACGCACTGGACGACCCGCTTTTTCACCTGAACGTCAGGGCGCTGAATGAATTTTATCAGCTGAATGCGTTTTTGTATCCCTCCGACGTTCGGACCATTCTGGACAGCTGCGGCACGGACAAGATCCGCCGCGCCCTGATCCTTCTGGGGCAGTGCCAGAAGCCTCACATCCTTCGTCAGGTCGATATCGAGGCGCTGCGCACCGAAATGGAACAGGTGACCGGTTGTGGACCCGCCAAGCAGACCCTGCTGGATCTGGTAAGCCGCACCAACCGCACTGCCGTTCCTTTCCGTGTGCTGCTGGTCGGCCCCTCCGGCATCGGCAAGACCCTGCTTGGCGACATCCTCGCCGCACACTACAAGCCGCGGCGCATCGACTGTGGTTCCATCAGCTCCCCCGTCGCGCTGGCGGGAGAGGAATCCGGGTACAACAATTCCACCTATGGCATGTTGGCGGATGCGGCGCTTGATCAGGCGGATCTTTTGCAGCTTACCGGGGTAGACCGCATTACGTTCGGCGGGCAGAACGGCAACCCGTTCCCTGCGCTGATCCAGCTGGTGCGCGAGCATACCGTGCACGACCTTTACCTTGGCACCTCCGTACATGTAAACGCCAACATCATCGCCGAAGCTGAAAGCACCGCTTCGCTGCCCGCCGACCTGATCAGTGCTTTTGACGCGGTGATCGCCATGCCCGCACCCACGCGGGAGGAGCGTCTCGCATTCGGCAAGGCTCTGTTCGACACCCTCAACACGCGCAGCGGCCTTGTTCTGGAGCCGGACGTCCTTCCCTGGCTGCTGGATCATTACTGCCCGGACGAGGGCATGACGAACCTGAAAACCAGCGTGGAGCGGCTTTTCCATGCCGCCTCCAACGCGCCTGACCCGGCGCTGCCCATCACGATCCCTGCCGCTGAAAAATTCCTTGGCGCGGCACAGCTGAGCGAATACGAGAAGAACGTGCTGGCATTCCGTCAGGGGGTCTATTCCGACAGTATGCGCAAGGTCGGTCAGGCGCTGATGCAGACCATCAACGAAAACCGCGGTTCTTTCTCGGAACGCAGCAACACTGACCGTTCCAATGCCATGGAGCGCTTTTCCTACATTGCACGCTTCCAGCGCTCTCAGCTGCCCTTCCGGTTCGACCTGCCCTCCTTTGAATGCGGTGTGAAGCAGATCATCGGTCTGGACAATGTAAAGGACACGATGCGCGCCCGGCTTGCCGGTATGGAAGCCTCCAACGAGGCAGGCCGTCCGCTGCTTTTTGTCGGCCCCGCCGGTACGGGCAAAACGCACTTCTGCCGTGCATTTGCCCAGTCCCTGAACCTTCCGTTTGAGAAAATCAGCTGCGCCGGGCTTCAGCCCACCGACCTGAAAGGCACCAGCATCGTTTACAATAACAGCTGCGCCGGTGTCATTGCGCAGGCGCTCAAGCGCGCAGGCAGCACCCGTGCCGTTCTTTTGCTGGATGAGGTGGACAAGCTGCCGGCAGAATCCCAGTTTGCCCTGCTGGACCTGCTGGACGGCCACCGCAGTTTTTACGAAAAGCATCTGGACTGCGATATCGACCTGCACCAGCTGGTTCCTGTTCTGACCGCAAACGATCTGGAAAAGGTCTCGCCCATTCTCCGTGACCGCTGCGACCTGATGCCGATGTACGGCTACACGCTGGCTGAGAAAAAGGCCATTGCACAGCAGGCCATGCTCCCCGCCGCGCTGAAAAAATACGGCCTGCCCGATGCGCTGTTCCCGGAAAACGTCACGGACCTTTTGGTGCGCCGCTACTGCCGCGCACCCGGCTGCCGTGACATGGAAAGCATGCTGAACCGCCTGTGCGAGACCCTGACCCTGTACCGGGCACAGGAAAAGGAACTGACGGTAAACGAAGCGCTGCTGGAGACCGTGCTTGGTGCCCCGCCCGCCGCATTGAACCACTACCCGGCGCACCTCCCGGAGGATACGACCGGGCTTGTAAGTACGCTGGCAGTCATGCGCAGCTCTGCCGGTGTGAGCTTCGGCTCGCGCGATGCCGTACAGGCCGTTCTGACGGAACGCCCCGGCATTACCATCACCGGCTTTGCACAGGACGCTCTGCGGGAGAGCGTGCAGACTGCCCTGACCGCCGCCGAACAGCTGACCGGCAAAACGCTGCCGAAGGGCAAGGGCGTGCACATCCATTTCTGCGGCGATGCGCCCAAGAACGGCCCCTCCGGCGGCTGCGCCATTGCGCTGGCGCTTGCCAGCCTGCTGACCGGAACGCCCGTTCCCCGCACCTTTGCCCTGACCGGCACGGTCGATCTTCTGGGCAGTGTCGGAAAGGTCGGCGGCATCCCGGAAAAGACCGAAGCAGCCCTTGCCGCCGACTGCAAGCTGCTTTTTCTGCCCGGCGAAAACCGCGACGACCTGCCGCCGGAGCTCCGGGAGCAGGCCGATGCACAGGGCATGGAGATCCTGTTTGCGGATACGCTGGCCGAGATCTGGGCAAAGTGCATGGAGCTGTAAACGGATTTAGAATGACGCTTTCTCCCTCTGCGGCTTCCGCAGGGGGAGTTTTGTTGTCAGGTGTCAGGTTCCCACCAAGAAGCCCATCCATTCTCAATCGCAATGAGCTTTTCCTTTTCGTTCAGTGTTTCAAGCGTTTCGACCTGTTCCTCGTCTTCGCAGAACCAAATCTGCAAGTCACGCTGCATATAAAGAATAGGATGATGCTCTGGAAGAATTTTTTTCAGTAAAGACAACTGTTCTTCAAAAAAACGGAACATCGGTTCTTTTTGCTTATTATACTCCTCTATAATCGACACGTAGTTTTGTAAGTCAGACGCATACCATTGTTCCTCAAATTGCTCAGCCTGTTTGACTTGTTCAGTTACTTTGGTCATCCCTCTATTCCAGTTTTTAATATAGTCTCCCAAGTCTTTTTCTGCTTTAAGCAAAGCATCCTTTGCACCGTCATATTTCTTTTGTACACAGCAGCAATAAATGTATAGACCACATGCCCGCAGCCAAATCAGCAAATCCGAAATCCTTGGAAACAGTCCATCACGATTTCTTGCCTGATTGTCCTTTGAGAGAATATCAAACAATTCCTCTGTCAGTTCAATCACACTTTTTTCATCGTGATTTTTCCGTGCCGTACAAATTGCTCTTTCATAGTACGGCTCCATAAAGTAATGCCCCGGATAAAATTCCGTCGTCGTTTTTCCGTCTGGCGTTCTTACTGTCACGACCGGATTATCAAACCACCGACCTGCAGACTGCAAAAGGATGATCTGCTTGAGCCATTTCAGTTCTTTGTCATAATCTTTTACTTCTTCATAAGCATCCACGATTTTCTGTAAGTCATCCATGAATTCAGATGCTATACTGCCACCATTATTCTTCCTTGCTTTCTCAAAAATCGCCTGGCAATACTTCCGGTCTTTTTGCTTTGTCATCTCCCCATTCTGTAAATCACTCAGAAGAGACTTTGTTTCCTCGTCAATGATGGATACACGCTTCGGTTGTTCATAAAAAATCTTGTCGCCTATCACCTTCCGTCTCGAAAAAAGATCTCGTCTATGCGTTCCATATATTATATATCTACACTTTTCTGCATATATTTCTGCTCTTTTTTCTTCTCCTAGCTGATAAGCTGCTTTTCGTAAGATATCATAAAACTCAGCTTTTTTGCGCCTATAGCGCATTGGAATTGCTTCATAGTTTACTTTCTCGCTTAAACTGGCTGGAACTATGTAGTCTTCTTCTTCATTTTTTGGATCGTTATCCATTTCTTTCTTCGTTAAGCCTATATGCACCCTTTCTTCATTTGCTTGTCCAACTTTTAATATTTTTTTGCAAAGTTTTTGTTTCAATGCTTCTTTATCGGGCTGTTGGCTTGCCCAATCTGCAACTTGCCAATAAACCCTCATCTCTTCCAGTGGATCCTGTATTGGGAGGTACTTTTTCGGATGTTCTACAAAATCCAACTGAACTTGAAAGGCACGGTTTTTATATTGTCGGCTTTTTTCTTCATCCTTAAACCGATATGCTATATAATCGCAGCACTCCATTTGCGCAATTACATCACTTGGTTCTTTCTTCATCAAAAAGTCCGAATAATCACACCGAGTTTCCAGAAGAATTTTTTCATACTGAACAGATTCTTCTCGAAGCGTTTCCTCATCATCCGAAATAAAAAATGCAAAAAAATTTTCAAAACGTTCTATACGATCCCAGCAAAGTTCTATAATTTCCTCATAGTTTATTGGCTCCTGCTCTTGTAGAAATTCCAGATACTCTTGTGCCGCTTGTTTTTCTTCCTGTACATAAATCTGAACTTTATCTGGATTTTTCTCATAGTCAATTTCCTTTGCTTTTTCTGCAAGCCATTTACAGATTCTCAGATAATGTTCGTAATCCTCATTTGTTTTTCTCTCAAAATGTTCCAGCAATTCTTTTCCAACCTGAATCTGTTTTTCATTGCTGGCGATATCCGTATAAGGCCAGTAATCCAAATAATTATCCGGATGAAGTTCCTCCGAAAGCTTTCGTTTAATTTCTTCTAACCGTTCACTATACTTTTCATATTCCTGAAACAGCACCGGATACGTCAGTTTTCGATCTGGCTCTTCCAGACAGACTGTCCAATATTCTCGCGCCAATTCCGTCGTTTCATAGTTTTTCCGTACATACTCAGGTGTCACATAGCTCAAAACATTCCACAAATTCCAATGTAGGCAAATTACTTTTTTCTGTATATCCGAGACACCCGCAACAGACAGCAAACCGTCATTCAAAGCATTGTAGATGCACATTGCATCCGGAAGATATTCCACTATACGGAGAACATAATTTTCTTTTCGACTGCGATTTTTTACATTAAAAAGCCACGCCGCCGCACAGCTGGACCAATAGCCAAACAGAAATGTTTCTTTCTCCGCAATTTTTCGCGCCTGAATATAGGCTTCTGCCATCGCAATACGGTTCTGAGGAGAAATTTGCACGCCATATCTTCTATACGGAAGCGGCAACGCACTCAAAAAGATATCACACTGTTCCAGCGTAATCGCCAGCACTTTCCTTGCCACCACCCGCACCAGCGTATGCAGGTTTAAAATAACTTCTTCTGAATCCTTTTCCGTTTTCTGCTGCACATATCCCAGCCGGAGCAGATGATTCAGCGCCTCAAGGTTCTTGGTGTTTTCGTCTTTCGATTCATGCGGGCAGCAGGAGAGAAACAGCGTTTCGTACATTCCGCTGTTCTCGCCAATGAGCTGCGCATAGCGCAGCATATCCTGCTCCCGCTCATTAAAATTTGCCAGACGGAACAGCCGGATCAGATGCCCCTCGATCCGGTTTTCCGAATAGTCGGTGTCCTTCTGGCCGCTGATCTCCGCAAAGGCGCCCGAGCCATAGCCGTCACAGCTCAACTCCTTGTAGATTTCCGGGACGGTCAGTCGGCTCTCCCTCATGGTGCGGGCGATCATATCCACCGTCATGGTGTGACGGTCTACCAACACAATGAGCCTGTCCAGTTCTTCGTTGCTGCGCTTTTGCGCATCACTGTGCCCGTTGGCATCTTTGCTGTTTTCGCGCAGGATCGCGCGCAGCGACTCCAATTCCAGCCTGTCCACCTCGAAAGGAACGATCCCGGTGACATTCGACACATCCAGACGGGTCACGAACAGCACCTTGCAATTCAGCTGGCACAGACGGGTAAAAAGATCGGTCTGTCCCTGCACCGTTTCCTCGTGCACCACAGAATCCCAGTACTCTTGTGTGTCGTCATCCACATTGTCGATGATCAGCAGGTCGTTTTCGTGCATGTGGGCATTCAGTTCCCGGAACATATCATCAATGATCCCAGCCACAGGGCGGGGGACTTCCTTTCCGTCCTTCTGCTCGGTAAATGCCACCGTGGACATATTCCGCGCCAGCGTATCCACCGCAAGGCCGGTCATGCTGCCCGGGTAAAAGGCATAGTACACCTGCGAACAGGGATAGTTCCTCTGCCATTTGTGCCCCAGCAGCGTTACCAGCTTGGTTTTGCCGATGCCGGAAAAGCCGTGCAGCACCAGTTTTCCCTCGGCCCACAGCTTTGCTTCGATTTTTTTGATATCTTCATTGCGCCCCAGCACCTCGTCGCCGTTCAGCTGCAAAAGGCCAAGACTCATCTGCCACGCGGGAGGCTCGATCTTGCGGTACAGCTGCATGATCTGTTCCATCATTTCCTGCACGGAGCTGCGCTTTTCCGGCTTTATTTCTGCCGCGCCGGAAAGGATCTGATCCAGACTCTTCCGCATCGCCGGTGTGATCTGCGGGTCGTTGATGCCGCTGGCATTGAGCGTCGGGGCTTTCAGATCCCTCTCGAGATCCGAATACCAGCCCTTCCGCAGCGCTTCCAGAATGTTCTGATCCAGCAGGCAGTGCATCAGCTTGCCCACTGCGTAAACGTCTGCCTTGGGGGTCAGGCGCTGCTCACCGCCGCCCGCCAGCTCCGGGGCGGCAAAGCCCGGGGTCGCCATGACCGGCTCTTTGCCAAGCGGCGCAGTTTCCCCGTCCACCAGTGCGCGGGCGCTGCCAAAGTCAATGAGCATGGCGTTCAGAACGTTTGCGCCCTTATCATCCATTGCCAAAAACACATTGCCCAAGTTGATATCTCCATGCAGATAGCCCGCCGCATGGATCTTTGCAAGCAGGATCAGCAGACGCCAGACCAGCATCAGCGTCACTTGCAGCGGCGGCACCGCCAACACCGATTTGCTGTTCGGCTGCAAATTGCCCAAGGGGGTTTCTTTGCTCTTTTTCTTTCCGGCTTCCCGCAGGATATCCTGTAACCACAGGCCGTCCTTGTGGTTCAGGTTGTCCATTTCCAGAATGCAGCAGGGGAGCGTGCCCTCTGCCTGCCATACCGTGCCGTCCGGCTCCCGGATGCTCTGCACCTCCAGCATCCCGCGCACCGGCCACACATGAACGGTTTCCCGCGCGACCTTCTGGCTGATCTCCATTTCCCGCGCCGCCTGCTTGGCAAGCTTTTCATAGCAGCTCAGCAGACCCGGATCTTCGTCCGGGCTGTCTACACACGCACGCTCGACCGGGACTCCTTTCCGGCGCTCCCACTCTTGGGGGTAAAACTCCTTCAGCACGGCGCGGATGCCGCTGCCGGCTTTTTCCGCATAATAAATGATCGCCGTCCCGCCCGCTTCGTTGGAGGCTGTTATTTTGTACTCTGCTCCATCCCGTGTGTACAGGACAGTCCCTTCCGCCCATTTCTTCCGCAACGTTCTATTCCTCCTTGTTCGCCGTTTTTTTCAGTGTATCACACCCATGCCTTCGGCTCTATGGAAAATTAGCACAATTTTTTTGTTTTTTTCTTATTCAAGTTAGACACGAACTATTTTTTCGGGCCAGGATATCTTCTTGCGCTATACTGTACTCACTGAAGCGGAAAACGCCCGCTTAAAATGAAGCCCGATTCAAAAACGGAGGTATTTCTTATGAAAGTCAACTATTCGCAGGAACTCTCGCAGAGCATTCAGAATTTTCTCGATAATGCCGATTTGAAGTACACTTTCAACTCAGACAGTGGTTCGTTTTGGTTCAAATTCCATTCGCCTCTCTCTCCGTTTACTTATTTTTTGGTTCATTTCTTGACAGAAAATGACTGCATTCAGCTAGATGTCACATTTCCGCTGTCTATTGACTCTCGTCATCGTTCCAAAATCAAGGAGTTCATTTCGGACTGTAATTACCCTATGAAAAACGGCTGTTTTCATCTGAATCCCAGGAACGGTGTCTTGCAGTTTCATATCTTCATTGATAGCATCGACCGCATCCCCACAGACAAAGTTTTAGCCAATGCACTGGCCTGTGCCTGCACCATGATGGATTTTCATTGCTATAAGCTGCTCCGCCTGCTCACGGATACCTCGGAGCCGGAAAAGGCTGATCCGCTCTCCCCCGATTCCTTCCTCGACACAGATTTTCTGGATAAGATCCTGCATTCCATCCAGGTGCCGGATGAATCAGAAGATCGTTCCGAGGAGGATACTTCTTCAGACGATCCATTCCACGTCAAGTCGGACGAAGAGGAAGCCAATTGCTTTGACGATACGACCATCCTTACGGAGGAAGACAAGCAGCTTTGGGAAGATTTTCTGAATCATTTTTCTGACGAGAACTCGCCTGCAAGCGACTCAGATGATGAGAACAACTAAGTCGCAAGGAGGCGGAAACTGCATGGAATGTTATAGCTTTACAAAACCCGG
>OIZO01000980.1_pt1 | contig 16631 bp, 17 predicted proteins | sample 1588551 | NCBI WGS metagenome assembly OIZO01 (sample SAMN03283271) | human gut metagenome | biome: human-associated habitat; material: feces | host: Homo sapiens | place: Peru | collected 2012 | reverse complement strand
CAGTCCCAATGTGGCCGTTCAACCTCTCAGTCCGGCTACTGATCGTCGACTTGGTAGGCCGTTACCCCACCAACTATCTAATCAGACGCGAGCCCATCTATTAGCGGATTACTCCTTTCCCACTAGTACCATGTGGTACCTATGGCATATGCGGTATTAGCAATGATTTCTCACTGTTATTCCCCTCTAATAGGCAGGTTGCTCACGCGTTACTCACCAGTCCGCCACTAAAGCCATTGTTGTAAGTCAATCTCAACTTTCTTCGAACAAGTTCTCTGTCCATTTCAAAATCATTACAACGACTTCCGTTCGACTTGCATGTCTTATGTGCGCCGCCAGCGTTTATCCTGAGCCAGGATCAAACTCTCAAATTAATGGTATTTATATTTTCGGTTTTATTAAACCTACATACAAATCTTTTTTGAGTTTTAAGCTCTAAATAAATTTTGGTTTTGTTTGTTTTTTTGGTAGTACTATTTACTACCGCTTGGTTTCTTCAAAGGTTTGTTTATTGTTTACTTTTCAATGTACTTCTAATTGAAATAATAAACTTCGTTCTGTTTCGTCAAACTTCAGTAAAAATTCTCTCGACATACAAACGTATAGTCTTAAAAATTTTTTCTTCGTTTTTCTTGCATAACTCGTTTTTTTTCAATTCATGTTACTGACGATTTGTCGTGTAACGTTTTGTATTGTACTACTTTTTAAAACATATGTCAATACTTTTTTTAAAGTTTTTCTATTTTTTTAAAAAAGTGCAAAATAATAAACTAGTAATCTTATTTTGTTCAATTTTTTCCTGTTCGTTACTAATTTAATATACTTTAAATATATATGTTTTTCTTAAGTTATTTAGTACTTAATTATAATAACACATCTTAATATTAAAGTCAACACATTTTTGAAAAAATTTGTCGTTTTTTTTATTTTTTTGTTTTAAGTACTTTTATTGTTCGTTACAATATCTATATTAACATAAATATTGTTTTAAATCAATAGTTTTTTAGTGGTAATTTGTGCCAATTATATTTTCATATAAGTTTATTTTTTTGATGTTGTTTCTGCAATTGTCCAATTGATATGTAATTTATATTTCTACTAATATAACATCGTCACCTATGCATTTTATATGTTGCCACGGAATAACAATATCATTTGCACTTGAAAACATATTTAATAGTTTGTTATTTCCCGGAACGATTATAGAAGTAATTGTTCCACTTTCTAAGTCTGCACATACATCCTGAACATAACCGAAGTCTTCTTCCATCATTTATATTAATAACTTCTTTATGTTTAAAGTCTAATCCCTTTTGTCCCATGGACATATTTTCACCTCCATATATTTTCTTACTTATAATATATGTATAGTTTTATCTTTTATGTGTATATATTCATAACAAAAATTAGAAGTTAAAATTATTGATTTTTAATTTTAACTTCTAATTATAGATCTTATTTATATATTCTTTTTATATGTTCTATTGCACTTTTTTCTAATCTAGATACTTGTGCTTGTGATATTCCTATTTCTTCTGCTACTTCTACTTGTGTTCGTCCTTCGTAAAATCTTTTATTTATTATCATTTTTTCTTTTTCATTTAGCTTTTTCATTGCTTCTGATATAGTAATGTTTTCTGCCCAATATTCATCTGTGTTTTTATTATCTTTTACTTGATCCATTATATATAGATTTTCTGTTCCATCTCCATATATAGGTTCTTGAAGTGACATTGGCTCCTGTATTGCGTCTAAACTAAATACTATTTCCTCTTTATCTACTCCTAGTTCTTTCGCAATTTCTTCTACTGTTGGTTCTTTTTGATTTTCTTTTATCATTTTTTCTTTTATACTTAATGCTTTATAAGCCAAGTCTCTTACTGACCTACTTACCCTTATAGGATTGTTGTCTCTTAAATATCTTCTTATTTCTCCAATTATCATTGGTACAGCATAAGTACTAAACTGCACATTTTGGTTTAAATCAAAATTATCCATTGCTTTTATTAAACCTATACAACCTATTTGGAATAAATCATCTACATTTTCTCCTCTTCCATAAAATCTTTTTATTACACTTAGTACTAATCTTAAGTTTCCATTTATAAATGTATTTCTTGCTTCTTCATCTCCATTTTTTATTTTTACAAATAATTCTCTTTTTTCTTCTGCACTTAATACTGGGATTTTTGATGTGTCTACTCCACATATCTCAACTTTGTTTCCCATAAAAAAACTCCTTAAAAATAATGTTATTCTCATTATTTCCTAAAGCTTGTTTTTCTATTCAATTATCGTATAACAAAAGTCGACAAAAAGTCACCCTTATTCAAGGGTGACTCCTTTTTTATTCGCTTCTCTCTTCTTTTTTAATCCTGTAAAATAGTCTTTTGTATACTCACGTTTTTCAATATCCGCATTATTAATACTTCTTGTTTCAATTGCTTCTACAGTTTTGTCATCAACAAGATTTTCTTCTATTGCCTTAACTAAAAGTATTTCAAAAGTTTTCCTGTTCCAGCCATATGCAGTTGCAATATCTTTCTTTGAGATGTCTGGATTATCTGCAAAGGCAATTACTGCTTTTTCTATTTTTTCTTTCGGAACTAACATAGCAATATACTGACATTTGTGTGTATACATCTTTTCATAGTTTGCTCTACTTCTACCTCCTGAACCTTTACTATGTGATTCACTATTCTTTGCCGATTTTTCCATTGCCTTAAATACAATTTCATCTTCTACCAAATTTGTTTCAATTGCATATTTAATTACTTTTCTAAAACAACTTTGGCTTATATTGTGGTGTTCTGTAAAATAACTTTCTGAAAACTGTGCTTCAGAATTTGCATACTCTTCTGTCACTTTCTTACAAAAAGAGCAAAATTCTTTAAATTCTTTTTCTTTTTTCAGTTGACTAAAGCTCCGCTTCTTTTCCATATTTTACTCTCCTATTATTGAATAAGAAAATTGTTTACATTGTTAACATAAGCGCATTATACCATCTTTTTTTATTTTTGTCTACCCTGTTTTGCTCATTATGTCTCTTTTCATCTTTCCTATTATTTTCTTTTCTAAACGTGATATGTAGCTTTGAGAAATTCCAAGCATGTCTGCTACTTCTTTTTGTGTCTTCTCATCTCCACTTATAAATCCAAATCTAAGTTCCATTATATTTCTTTCTCTATAACTTAGTTTTTCAATTGATGCTTTAAGTAGAGTTTTATCTACTTCATCTTCTATTCTTCTTGATGTTACATCTGGATCTGTTCCCAATATATCTGAAAGTAGTAATTCATTTCCATCTCCATCTTGATTTAATGGCTCATCTATAGATATTTCTCCTTTTATTCTATTGCTTCTTCTAAGATACATTAGTATTTCATTTTCTATGCACCTTGAGGCATATGTTGCAAGCTTTATTTTCTTTTCTGTATTAAATGTATTTACTCCTTTCATCAATCCTATTGTTCCAATTGATATTAAATCTTCTAGACCAACTCCTGTATTCTCAAACTTCTTTGCTATATATACAACTAATCTTAAGTTTCTTTCTACTAAAGTCTGTCTAGTTTCTAATTTTCCTTTTTCTAACTCTTTTAAAAGTTCGTCCTCTTCCTCTGGTGATAATGGAGGTGGCAGGCTAATGCTTCCTCCTATGTAATATATAGGTAGATTCTCTATGTCTTCTTCTTTTAGGAATTTTGTGTATATTGTATTAATACTATCTACTAACATTTGTAGTAAATTCATTTTTTTCACTCCCTTCTAATATATCAAGTCCTATTAATGCAAAATAATTATCTTTTTTACTTAATTTATGATCATATATTCCTATAATTACATCTTCTATTATTTTTTCGCTTTCTTCTGTATTTACTTTTATTTTGTTTGACTTAAAACCTAACAACAATCCATTTTCTTTTCCTATTGAACTAAATGGTATTACTCTAAACTTTGTAATATAATTTAAATTCTCATCTTCATATACTTCTTTTGGCACATCACCTCCTATAATCTTATTTAAATTATTTAATATGCTTTCTGGTAATATTTCTTTTAGTATACTTTTCTCTACTACTATAACTGGCATACTTGTGATAGGATCTTTTAGTATATTTCCTGTATCTATTAAAGCTGTTGTAGATATGCTTTTATTTTCAAAGTAGATTTCTAGTTCACAAAACATACTCTTTTTATTTAGTTTTGTTTTTACATAACGAAATGCAATTGCTGTTATTGTGAAACCTACTATTCCTCCAAGTATTGCTATTTTTATTGGATATGTTCCTATATATACTCCGTTTTTCATCAATATTTGTTCTGGTTTTATAAAGTATAAAAGTGCAAAAGCACATCCTCCAAATACAAATGATGTTAAATAGAAAAACACTAATTGTTTCAATATTTGCTTTACGTTTTTTGAATTGTACGCTATATACACCATTACTATTGATAATATAATTTTAAAAATTAGATTTGAATATATTTCTAATATTTGCATATATGCTACTATTGCGTATATACCTCCTAATAATGCAGATAATATTAGTCTAATGTGATTCATTTTTATTTTTAAAAGATATCCTGTTGCAAACAATATAATATAGTTCATACATAAATTTTCAATTAACACTACATCTAGATAAATTGTCATATTCTACATCGTTTCCTTTCATTATTAAAATGAAGTGTAGCTTTTTTTGTAGTTTATATTCTACTACGTCTTGTTTAATTTTTTTGTCATTTCTTAGACACGAAAAAAAGAAATAATCTACGTTTTTAGATTATTTCTTTTTTTATTATTGTTATTATTCGCTTTTTTTATTAGTTACGACTTTATTTGATTCCTTTATTTTTTCTTAAGAAAGAAGGAATGTCTAAATCATTTGATGAATTTGAGTTATCTATTGGTGCTGGAATTGAATTTATTTTTTCTCCCCAAGCTTTATCTACTATGCTATTTATATTATTCATAGATGGAATTTCATTTCCTTTTTCAAATCCAGTTGCAATAACTGTAATAACTATATCTTCGTCTAAAGTTTCATCTATAACTGCACCAAAGATAATGTTTGCTTCTGGATCTACACTTCTTTGTACTAATTCTGCTGCTGTATTTACTTCGTGTAATCCTAAGTTTGGACCACCAGTAATATTGATAATAACTCCTCTTGCACCTTCTATTGATGTTTCTAGTAATGGACTTTGTACAGCTTGTTTTGCTGCATCTTCTGCTCTGTTTTCTCCAGAAGCTCTACCAATACCCATATGAGCCATACCTGTATTTAGCATTATTGTTTTTACATCTGCAAAGTCTAAGTTTACTAATCCTGGAATTGCAATTAAGTCTGATATACCTTGTACACCTTGTCTTAATACGTCATCTGCCATTTTGAATGCTTCTACTATTGAAGTTTTTCTATCTATTATTTGTAATAATTTGTCGTTTGGTATAACAACTAATGTGTCTACTTTTCCTTTTAAGCTTTCTACACCACGATCTGCTTGTGATAAACGTTTCTTTCCTTCAAATGTGAATGGTTTTGTAACAACACCTATTGTTAATATTCCCATTTCTTTAGCACATGCTGCAACGATTGGAGCTGCTCCTGTTCCTGTTCCTCCACCCATTCCTGCAGTAACGAATACCATATCTGCTCCGCGTAATGCTTCTGCTATTTCTGTTTTACTTTCTTCTGCGGCTTGAGCTCCGATGTCAGGGTTTGCACCTGCTCCTAAACCTCTTGTTATTTTTTCTCCTATTTGAATTTTTGTTGATGCTTTTGATAAAAGTAAAGCTTGTCTATCTGTATTTACTGCTATAAAATCTACTCCTTTTATTCCAGAGTCTACCATTCTATTTACGGCATTATTTCCAGCTCCTCCAACACCTATTACTTTTATAGTAGCTGTACCATCTAACATTGCATTTTCTTCTGCATTATCCATTAACATGATTTATTTCCTCCTTTTTATTTTAGAAATCTAAAGTCTACTCTTTAACTTCATTTCTAATTATCTTTAATTTTATCTTTAAATATTAATAACTTTTATTATATATCAATAATGATTATTTTTATGAATAAAAGAATTCTTTAATTCTTTCCCATATTGTATACATTATATTTTCTTTTGAATTTGAATCTATACTGCTTGATACTGTTTTTGCAAATGGTCTTGCTGCAATATATCTTACTAATGAATATGCTGTTCTGTATTCTGGTCTTACTGTACTAATTAGTCTTCCCGTTGAAATTTTTACTGGAATATTTAAGATTACTTTTCCAGCAACATCGCTTTTATTTATATTTGTTATACCTTGTCCTGTAAGAACAACATTATTTATTCTTTGTTTAATTCCTTGGCTTACAACATCTTTATTTACTAAAGAAAATATTTCTTCTATTCTAGCTTCTATTATTTCTATTAGTTCTGAACTTTTAATTACTTTTCCTTTGCTATCACCTTTATATGTATTTAGCATTATTTCATTGTCATTATCTATATATGATTTCATTGCTAATCCATATTGCTTTTTCAATTTATCTGCTTCTTCTTCTTCAATATTTAGAACTAAAGCAATATCTGAAGTTATACTATCTCCTCCAAGTGGAATTGTATTTGTATAAACAAAACCATTTCCTTCAAATACACCTATATCTGTATTACCTGCACCTATGTCTAATAACATTACATTGTCATTCATTTCATTAACATCTAACATTACATTTCTTTCTGCTAAACTTATAGGTGTGAATCCATCTACTTCAATTCCTGCTTTTCTAAATATAGAAACTATTTGTTTTACGTATTCCTTATCTGCTAGAATTACTTGTGCATTTAATGTAAAATTAGAACTTAAATTTCCAATAGGATCTGTTACGATTTTTCCATCTTCTAGTACAAATTGATCTGTTACTATATCAATAATTGTTTTTCCTTCTGGGATTTCTACATCCTTTACTTGCATAATACCAGAGGATACGTCTTTTGTAGATATTCCTGCATATTTATCTTTTGCTTCTTTTACAACACTATTTTGTACAATTGTAACATATTTTCCAGGAATCGTAACATAAGCTGAATTTATTTTTAAATCTGTTTCTGTTTCCGCTTCTGTTATAACCTTATTAACAGCTAAAGCAATATCATCTTCATCTATTATTTTAGTCTTTTTGATTCCGTTGCACTTATGGCTAGTGTTGCAAATAATTTCAATTTGGTTAAAATTATTGACCTCGCCTACTACTAGACTTACTTTAGAAGTACCGATGTCAATTCCTACAATAATATCTCCGATAGCCAAAGTTAACTCCTCCAATTTTGTTTAAATTATTTCTCCATAAGAATATTATATTTCACAAAAAAAGTCAATAGAAAATGTTATATTTTTGTAATATTTTTGTAATGTTTTTGTAATAATGTCTTCTTTTGTATTTTTATGTAAATTTATATAACTTTTCTATTGATTTTTTACTTTTTGTTTATAGTAAAGATACTATTTTAAATCTTATCTCTTTATAAGATTCTATATCTCTATATATATTTTTATTGTTTATTCTCATCATTTTCTTCATTTGCCTTTTTTATAACAGCTTCTGCTTTTGCAACTATTTTTCTATCTGTTATTTTTTCTACGTAATATCTTCTAATTGTTCCCAAATTATTAAACATTCTTCCTACAAACACTACTACTGCTGCTAAATATATATCTATATTTAATTTTTGTCCTAAATATGTAAGTGCCATTGCTAATATAGCATTTACAAAAAAACCTGAAACAAATATCTTCATATCAAAATTTTTCTTTAAGCTAGATGTAATTGCTCCAAATACTGAGTCTAATGCGGCAATAATTGCTATTGCTAAATATCCTGAATATGTATATGGTATTGTAGGAATATTAACTCCTATTATTGCTCCTATAATACAACCAATAATTATAGCTATTAAAATCATTATTCTTCCTCCTTTGCATAATTTAATTGCATTAATTTTTTTCTGCCATTATATGCATCTATTTTTACGTTTCTCTCTTTTGTCATTTTTACTGTTTTTCCAATTTTTTGATAGCTATCTATAAATCCGCTTACTTTTAAACTTAGTGCACTAGATAAATATGTTTGATTTCCAATTGCTTTTACTACATATGGAGAAACAATTCTATTTTCATTTATTAATATAAAGTCATTAACATCTACAATTTCTGTCATATTTAAAATTCTCTCATTGTTTATAGAAATTGCTTCAGCACCTGCTAATTTTAATTCATTAACTAATGTTCTTAAGTCACTGCCTACTATAGATTTTTCATTATTATCTTCTAAAGTAACTATTACTCCTTCGCCTGTTACTGCAGTTTTTCCTACTAGTAAATTAGTTTGTTCTAATTCCTTTTCTATTAGTTCAGAGGCTTGTTCATTAGAATCTAGTTTTTGTTGGTACTCCGCTATTTTATTTTGTGTATCTGTTAACTTTTCTTCTACTTCTTCATACTTTGTTTTCCAACTTGCAAGCATTGATTGAAGTTCAGATTCTCTCGCTTTTTCTATTCCAGTAATATCAGTTTCTTCAACAGTTTTAAATTGTGCAAACATTACAGATACTAGAATAATACAAAGCCCTCCTATACTAATAGCCATTATTATTTTATTCTTATTCAATAGTTCTCACCTCGATTATTTTTGCAAACTCATATATTTTGATGAGATTGCACCAGTATATTTTGGTATTTCAATTTTATTAGATTTTTTAATATTTACTACTATGCCATTTTCCTTTAGTTTCTCTATATATCCACCTGGTCTATTTATTCCTGCTAAGCTTTCTGAAAGTCCGATTGCTTTAATTGTAAAAGGTGAAGTTATTCTTTCGTCGTTTACTTTTATTACATTTCCTATACATGTTATAGCAGTAGTATTTACTAATCTTTGTCCATTTATTGAAATTGCTTCTGCTCCTGCATTTTTTAATTCATTAACTATTGCTCTTAAATCTGCATCATGTATTATATGTAGCGAAATATCATCTAATTTTCCTATATTTTCTCTTGTAGCATTTGGATCATCTTGAATTGTCATTTCTATACCTTGTCCAACTAGGTTTGTTATACCTAATAAATTATTGTTTAGTCTTATTTCTTCTTCTTTTTCTGAAGAAGAGCTATCATTTTCTGTAGATTTCTCTCTTATATCCCCTAGTTTTTTCTCTGCATTATCTAATTCACTAGATATATTATCATATTTTTCTTTCCACTTTAACACTTCGTCTCTTAAACCATTTTCTGCTAATGTTTGTGATACTGTAGAGTTTGCGTTTTTTATTGTATTTATTTGCATACATATTGCAATAGTAAGTATTAAGCAAACTATTCCTAAAGTTATAGCAACTTTGTTCTTGTCCATTTTTATTTCACTTCCTTTATACCCTTTCTCTAAAGATAGGATTCTTTTTATTTAAATCAAAGTTTAGGAAAATTTCTCCTGGCTTCCCTTCCTCTTTTTCTAGTATTGATTTTATCATTAGTATTTTTGTATTCATATTAGAACTATCACCTAAATAAGCAACTTTTTCCTCTGTTTCAAATATTAATTTTATATTTTCTTTATTACTTATATCTATTCCTGTTATTATTGTGTAAATATCATTTACTTTAGCTAATTCTATAATTTTTGATATTATAGCTAATCTTTCTAAATCTTCTGTACATAATCTATTGCCTACAATAAAGTTTGAAGTTTCTGTAACTTCCCCTTGTATAACAGGTAATGATATTTTTTCTGTTTTTATTTCTAACATATAACCTTGTTTATCTATAACTACATAGCTTCCTGCATATTCTAGTAAATAAGCTGGTTCTCTTTCTTCTATTTCTATTAGAATAGTTGAAGGTAATTTTCTTGTAATTTTTACATCTTGTATGTATGCATTTTCTTTTATTTGTTTCTTTATTTTATTTTTACTTAATTTGAAACTATTTTCTTCTATTTGAATTTTAGACAAACTTATTATTTCATTTTTAGTTACAATTTTGTTTCCATTTACTTCAATTGCTTTTATATTGAAAAGTGGCGAAAACATAGCACATAGTATAACTATTACAAATAGTATAAATAATAAACTAATTTTAATAATTCTTTTATTTCTATTTCTTTCCTTTATTATTTTTTCTTGTTGTTCTGGTGTTATATTATTGTTTATCGGCTTTTTTACAATTGGTCTTTTATTAGTTTTTTTCTTGTTTATATTTTTAATTTTTATATTGTTAGTCTTATTATTTGTATTGTTCACTATATCGCTATTTGAATTTTTGTTTTTTGCATTATATATTTTTTTATTATTTGATCTTTTTGTATTGTTCTTTTTATTGTTTCTATTGTTTGATTTTTTGTTTGCTACTTGCTTCTTAGTTTCTTCTTTTCTTGTTACTCCAATTATAATTTCATTATCAAAAGAAAATTTATCATTTTCTTCTTCTTTAATCTTATCAACCTTTTTCTTTTTTATTTTAGACTTTGCTTTTTTATTATTTCCTTCGTTATAAAACGTATCTAATTCTTGTTCTTTAGTTTTTCTCGCCACTTTTACACCTTCTTTCTTAGGTATTTTTAAGTTTTATATTTGCTCCTAATTCTTTTAATTTTTGTTCTATTTTTTCATAACCTCTTTGTATATATTCAATGCCATTTATATATGTTGTTCCTTTAGTTGTAAGTGCTGCTAATACTAATGCTGCCCCTCCTCGTAAATCATAGCTTTCTACTTTATTTGCATTTAGTTTTTTTACCCCTTTTATAACTGCCATTTTTCCTTCTATTTGAATCTTTGCACCCATTTTATTTAGTTCCATTGTATATTTGTATCTATTTTCAAAAATATTTTCTACTATAGTTGATGTTCCCTTGGCTATACTTAACATACTTCCAAATATTGATTGCATATCTGTTGGGAACCCTGGATATGGCATTGTTTTTATATCTATTGCTTTTAATCTTTTTGGTGCTTCTATATAGATTTCTCTTTCACTTGCTTCTATTTTACATCCACACTCTTCTAATTTATGAATAATGGGTGTTATATGCTCTGGCTTTGCATTTAATAATTTTGCTTTTCCACCTGTAGCAGCTACCATACATAAATATGTACCCGCTTCTATTCTATCTGGCATTACCTTATAGCCTACTTCTTTTAATGATTTAACTCCTGTTATTTTTATAAAATTTGTTCCAGCCCCTTCTATTTTAGCACCCATTTTGTTTAGGAATTTCGCTAAATCTTCTATTTCAGGCTCCATTGCAGCATTATTTATAGTTGTTACTCCTTCTGCTAATACTGTTGCTAATATGATATTTTCTGTTGCACCCACACTTGGAAAATCTAGATCTATTTCTGTTCCTATTATTTTATCACAACTGCAGTGTATAAATCCACCCTTTTCTTCAATATTTATTCCTAATTTTTTAAAAGCTGCTAAGTGTAAGTCAATTGGCCTTGCTCCTATCTCACACCCACCTGGATATGAAAATGTTGCTTCTTTAAATCTGCCAATTATCGCTCCTGCCATAATAACTGTGGATCTCATTTGTCTCATCATATCTTCTGGAATTTCTTTTTTATTCATTTGTTTTGTATCGATTTCTATTTTATCATGATTTTTCTTAACTTTGCAACCTAAAAGCCTTAAAATTTTTAATGTTATTTGTGTATCATGTATGTTTGGTACATTATATAGTTTTGTTTGTTTTCCACTTAATATAGTTCCCGCTATTATTGGAAGAGATGCATTTTTTGAACCAGATATTGTGACTGTTCCTTCTAATCTTTTTCCCCCTTCTATTATGTAGTTTTGCATGTTTTCCTCCCCTTTCTTATGAGTTATTTTGCTATATATTATGTTGCATTTAAAAAAAGAGTGAAAAATAGACATTTATAATTTTTTAGGTTATAAATGTCTGTTTTATTAATATTTAATTATTTATTATTTCATTTTTTCAATTATCTCATTTCTTACATTTATTGTATTTGGATGAAGTATATCCATATTTTTTATTGCTTTTGGTATAGTATAATCATCTGCTATCCAAAGTATTGCTTCATCTAATCCTTTTTCTTTTATAATATTTCTTATAACATCGGCTTTATCCTTTGGTCTTGTTCTTTCCTCTACTTTATCTGCTAAAAATATTATTTTTTCAAAAGTTGTCATATTGGTAATCCCTGTAGTATGATAATATATTGCTCTACACATTTCATCTGTAAATCCATATTTCTTCTTTACTATGTCTGCTCCTATTATTCCATGTAATACACTTGTGCACATTTTATCATCTTTGCTTAATTCTATATTATTTTCTTTTGCGTATTTATAATATTCCTCTATTGTCATTTCTTTCGCAATATCATGTGCAAGCGCTGTTAATGCTGATTTTTCTTCATCTTCTCCATATGTTTTTGCAAGTTCTATTGCTTTTTCCATTGCACCTATTGAATGAATGTATCTTTTTTCACTTAATATTTGTTTTAAATCTTCTTTTATTTTTTCTATATTTTCCATTTATGTATTTTCCTCTTTCATATTAATTAGATTTTTATTTTACTTGATCTATTCATTTAGCATTTTCTTAACTTCATTTATTTTAGTTAGCATTGTTATATATCCTGCATTATAGCAATAATCTATTTTTTTCATATCAAATACACTTGCTTCTGACACATCTAAATCTATCACTAAATCACTTGCGTGTAATGCCTCTTGACTTCTTGCTTCAAATAATAAATCTATAGATTTAAATGCTATTTCATATATATTTTTTGGATCATAATTTAGAGCTGTTGCAAATTTTAATGTTAATACTTTATCTACTCCTAATTTTTTTACTTCATCTGCAGGAACATTATCTAATATTCCCCCATCTACAAATTTGTGCCCTTTATACATGCATGGTGCAAACACTCCTGGGTAACTACTACTTGCTCTAGCGGCTTTACTAATTGGTGCATCTTTTATGTAATAATCTTCTTCTATATCTTTATTTGTAAATACATATTTTTTGCACTCTACTATGTCTACTGTAGGTATTGCTATTGGCATTTCTATATCTTTTATATTTTTATATCCTTTTTCTTTAGCACATTCATTTATTGCTATTTCTATATTTTCACCTGAAAATAGTCCATCACCTAATAATCTTCTTGATGTTTTTAAGTTTCCTGCAAAGTATTTTGGATCTGCTTTCATTATTCCCTTTGCAAAATATTTAAAAATTTCTAACATCTTTTCTGTTGAATAACCCATTGCATATAAACTTGAAACAATACTTCCTATACTTGTTCCTGCTACTGCATCTATTTTTATTCCATTTTCTTCTAATGCCTTTATTGCACCTATATGTGCAGCACCTTTTACTCCTCCACCTGCTAATGCTAAACCTAACTTCATTTTACAACACCACCTAATTTTTTCTATTTAATAATTCTTTCTAAACTTTTTCTACATATATATTCCTTCATAAATGATGATATTTTATATTAATTATATAATTCCTTTTATTTAAGGTCTATCCCTAATTATACTCTTTTCTCAATTTTTGACATCATAATTGGTGCTAGTATTTCACAACAAGTTTGTCGAATTTTCCATTTATATATGCCTCCAATTTTTGCATAAATTCCTGTGAACCTATTTCTTTTTTCGCCACCATGTCTAATCCTTTTTCCCAACTTGCCGTTAATTTTGGATTCAACATATCTGGCATAGAAGATAATACAACATCATAAATTACTTCTCCTTTTTTTGTTGGAGTTATTATTTGTGTCTTATTATTTATTTGTATATATGCTATTTTTTCTAGTTTTTTTATAATTTCTGCTCTTGTTGCACTTGTTCCTATTCCTGCACCTTTTATTTGCTCTCTTAATTCCTCATCTTCTATTAATTTTCCTGCATTCTCCATTGCTAATATCATTGAACCTGAATTATATCTTGTTGGAGGATTTGTTTCAGATTCTTTAGTTTCATAATTTATAACATTTATTTCTTGACCTTTTTTTAAATTGTTTAAAATATCTAAATTATTTGCTTCTTCCTTTTCATCTTCTTGCCTGTTTTCCACATTTTCTTCTTCATTTGTGGATTTCTTTTCTTTATTTTTTGGTTTTAATACATCTAAATATCCTGTTTTTGTACAAACTTTTCCATTCGCACTAAATTTTTCTTCTTCTACTTTTATTGTTACAGATATTTTGTTAAACTCTGCCTCTGGGTAAAATATTGCTAAAAATCTTTTTACTATTAGTTTATATACTTCTTTGTGTAAATCTTTCAATTTATCATAATTTTCAAAACCTTGTCCTGTTGGAATTATTGCATAATGGTCTGTTATTTTGCTATCATTTACATACTTTGTTTTTATTAAATCTGTAGAATATTTTTCTTCTGACATTTGCTTTAAATATCCTTGCACCTCTTCATCTTTAAAGCCTTTTGCTAAACCATTTAAGTTTTTAGAAATGACTTTTGCAACTGCTGTAGATATAACTCTAGCATCTGTTCTTGGATATGTAACTAATTTTTGTTCATATAGATTCTGTATTATTTCTAGTGTTTCATCTGGCTTTATTTTAAAACGCTTTGTACATTCATTTTGTACTTCTGCTAAATTGAATAATAATGGTGCCTTTTCTTTTTGTTTTTGTTTTTTAACTTCTTCTACAACTGCCTTTTTGTCTTTTAAGCTTACTATAAATTCCTTTGCATCTTCTATTTTTTTGAATCCTGAATCATTATATAGTTTTGGTGATTCAAACATTTTTGATTTTTCATTTACTTTCCACTCTGCATTAAAATTTGCTTCTTCTTCTCCAAAGTTTCCTATAATTTTATAAAATGGTGTTTTAACAAAATTTCTAATTTCTCTTTCTCTTGATACTACCATTCCTAAAACACATGTCATTACACGACCAACAGAAATAGAAGCCCTTTCTTCCTCTATTTCTTTTGCAACTCTTCTTCCATATATTATAGAAAGTAATCTTGAGAAATTAATTCCTATTAAATAATCTTCTTTTGCTCTTAAATATGCTGAATCTGACAAGCTATCATATTCTGACTGGTCTTTTGCTTCTTTTATTCCTCTTAAGATTTCTTCCTCTGTTTGTGAATCTATCCAAACTCTTTTTATTTTTGCATTTGGATTTGGTTTTGCCATCATAAATACTAATCTCTGTATATATTCTCCTTCACGTCCAGAGTCTCCTGCATTATAAATTTCTTCTACATCTTGCCTTTGTAATAGTGATTTTACTATATTAAATTGTTTTTCTACATTTTTTATAATTTCATATTTCCACTCTTTTGGAATAAATGGAAGTGTATCTAGTCTCCAAACTTTTAAGCTTTCGTCATATTTTTCAGGATATGACATTGTAACTAGGTGACCTACACACCATGTTATAATCCATTCTTCTGATTCTAAATATCCATCTTTTCTTGTTGCATTTATTTTTAATGCTTTTGAAAATTCCATAGCCACAGATGGCTTTTCTGTAATCAATAATTTCTTTGGCATTTTTAACATCCTTTGCTATTACAAATTGTGTGCCAAGAGCTTTTCTATTGGCACACATATTAATTTTATACTTTTATTATATCCATTTCTGATGTAAAGTTTGAATTTCCATATGGATAAACAATATATATTTGTCCATCTAATCCTACAAAGAAATGATTTACGTTATCTGTAACATACATTGCATTATTTACGTCTCTTTTATAGATTGTTTGTCCTGCACCTACTAATGCTTCTGATAATGCTTCTGCATTTTTGTTTGCTTCTGTTACTTGACGTTCTATTTTTTTATTTACTTCTTTTTCACTAATACCTTTTGCCTCTAAAACTTCATTTAATGTTAATTTCTTTCCTGTTGTTATATCATAGTTATATGTTTGTACAATAACTCTTTGGGGGTTATTTCCTTCTTTTAATGTTGATTTAATTACTAATGATAAAATATTCTCATTTAAGTAACCTACATATTCAACATCATATATTGTATAACTTTGACTATTTGATAAAACATTTCCTGCTTTATTAGCAAATATAGATTGTGTTGTAGCGTTAAACTCTGAAGCCACTTCTCCATCTACATTGAAAACTGGGATATTTATATTAACACTATATTTTTCATCTTTTTCTTCTTTTATTCTATATACTGCATATATTACATCTTGATCTTCATATCCAGCTAATTTTTTTATTGATGTCTTGTCATAACCTTGGTCATCAAAAGAATTATTAAATAAAGAATTAAATTCTTGTTTTAGTACTTCTGGATCAGTCGCTGTATCATCATCACCTGTATTTATTACTTCGTTTTTAATTGTATTTTGTTTTGGCTTATCTCCAAATACTTGTGCGTACACACCAACTATAATTGCAATAACGCATATTGCTGAAATTGCAATATATAATATATTTCTTTTTTTCATATGTAACACCTACTTTTATTCTTTTTGTTTTATTATATCATTTGTTTTTTTGCAATGCAATAGAATATTTTTAGATATATTAATAAATTATAATTCATTTATGATAATGTCTTAATAAATCATTTAGGAAAATGTCTTAATT
>OIZO01000979.1_pt1 | contig 16647 bp, 15 predicted proteins | sample 1588551 | NCBI WGS metagenome assembly OIZO01 (sample SAMN03283271) | human gut metagenome | biome: human-associated habitat; material: feces | host: Homo sapiens | place: Peru | collected 2012 | reverse complement strand
GACTTGCACCCTTTAGAGTATGTTCGTGCTGGACGAACAAAGATGAACGGGGTTTGCTGTCGCAGCAGACCCCGTTCGCAATTCTAACCTAAAACTTAACCTATGAAAAAACTATTCGTTGCAAAGGTATATCTTTTTTATAAAACAAGCAAGGTTGGATGAATTTAATTTGTTCCAAACTACTGTTTTTCTGCTCCAAAAGGCGGAAATGATGTTTTTTGCCTTTTTTGCTATTGTTATTCTGCATCTTTTTCCGTTTCCGATGCGACCTCTTCAGTAATCTGCACCTTCGGCAAACAACTTTCGTCAAGTTTGATTGTCTTGATGCGGACATCCATCAAAGGTTTGTCCCTCTGATCGGTAGCCACCTGCGCTATTCTGTCAATCACATCGAGGCCGCTGACCGTCTCCCCGAAGACAGTGTAGGCACCGTCAAGCTGAGCACAGGCATTAGCGTCCTGCACAATGTAGAACTGTGAGCCGGATGATTCCTTCTTCGGGTTGGCCACATCGCCTCTGCGAGCGGCGGCGAGAGCGCCCTTCTTGTGGGTATATTCAGGGACAAACTCCGCGGGGATCGTGTATCCCGGGCCTCCCTGGCCGTACTTAGCCACAGCAGCGGCGGAAGTGTCACGCGTGAAAGGGTCGCCTCCCTGGATCATGAACCCGTTGATGACCCTGTGGAAGAGAAGGCTGTCATAGTAGCCTCCCAAAGCCAGTTTCTCGAAGTTCTCCCTGTGCAAAGGAGTCTTGCTGTAAAGTTTAACCTTGATTGTACCGAGATTGGTCTCGATGTCAAAAACCGGCTCTTCCGGCAAAGTGGCGATTGTCTCCATGATTGTCTTTGCTTTTGCGGCTTCCTCAGCGGCCGCGATTGAATCCTGGCGGGCCTTCTCGGCGGCAGCCTCGGCGGCGGCTTTCTTGGCTCCGCTGCCACAGCCGAACATCATGGCCGCGGTGGTGGCACATGCCAGGATAGTGAAAATGCTCTTTCTCATATTCATTGAAAATTAAAATTTGCGGTAGTTGTAGCCAAGGATGTCGAAGATCTTGAAGGACTCGGCCTGAAGAGCGGCTTTGTACCTGTCAAGATTCTTGTCCTCCGGCCTGCACCACTGCACCTCGCTCAATGCGGTCATACGAGGCAGGAGCATGTACTCCAGATGCTCCGGCGTGGCGACATATTCAGTCCAAAGGTTGGCCTGGACGCCAAGGATGTGCTTCCGCTGCTCCGCGTCAAGCCCCTCAAGAGGCTCGTAGCCGTAAACTTTCTCAAGCGGAAGATCTCCGCCGATGCCGAAAGGCTCCTTGTCCTGATCCTCGGACTGATAGTAGTCAAAGTAGCAGTAGGTGTTCGGCGTCATGATGACGTCGAATCCCATCGCGGAAGCCTTGATGCCGCCGTCCGTGCCTCTCCATGACATCACGGTCGCACCCTTGGCGAGCTCGCCCTCAAGGATCTCGTCCCAGCCGATGATCTTGCGGCCGTGGTCGTTGAGGAACTTTTGGACACGTGCCGTCACATAGCTCTGAAGGAACTGCTCCGCAGTGTGATGCTCGTCAGCCTTGATGCCAAGGGCCTTGATCCTGGCCTGGCAGGCAGGGCACTTCTCCCACTCGGTCTTCGGGCACTCATCGCCGCCGATGTGGATATATTCAGAAGGGAAGATGTCCATCAGCTCCGTGAACACATCCTCAAGGAAAGTGAACATTCCATCCTTACCGGGGCAAAGGACCTGATCCGAGATGCCCCATCTGGTCCAGACCTCGTAAGGGCCACCGGTGCACCCAAGCTCCGGATAGCCGGCCAAGGCACCCATCATGTGGCCAGGAAGGTCAATCTCCGGGATCACCACAATGCCCAACTTGCCGGCGTAGGCGACAATGTCCTTCATCTGCTCCTGAGTGTAGTAGCCACCGTAGCGGACGCCGTCATTACTGCCCCAATCCTTCTTGATGACAGTACCGTTTCTGAACGCGCCTATCTCCGTGAGTCTAGGATATTTCTTGATTTCAACCCTCCAACCTTGGTCATCAGTCAGATGCCAATGGAAGCGGTTGAGCTTGTAAAGCGCCATGATGTCCAGATACTTCTTGACTTCCTCGACGGAGAAGAAATGCCTCGAGCAGTCAAGGTGCATGCCTCTGTAGCCGAAGCGAGGCTTGTCCTGGATCTTCACGCAAGGGAAGAGGAACTTCTCCGCCGGATCAGGATCCTCACCGAATATGCTGACGCTGGTCAATTGCTTCAGCGTCTGGACAGCATAGAGGAAGCCATTGTACGAAGAAGCGCGGACGATGCAGTTAATCTTGCTGACGGCGATGGAATATTCCTCCTCCGCGAGACTCGCGTCATTAAGGAATATGAAGCCCTTCACCTTGTCGTAGTCCTTGTCAAGTCCCATCGGAGTGGCATAGGAGCAAATTCGGCCGCTGACGAATGTGATCTTGTCGGCGAATTCCTTGATGATCTCCTGACTCTTGGCATCAATGGCCTGATCGCAGTTGAAATTGGCGCCGGCACCCTTGAACGTACCTTTCCCAACCTCGACGCTTTGAGGATAAGGGATGACATTGATCGTTGTTTCGGATTCCTTCGCCTTCATTGAACAAGACGCGAAGAGAAGCGCGAGAGCGATGATGTTGATGACTTTTTTCATTTTTGAATATTTTAACGTTGATTCATGCACAAAGTAATCCTTAAAAATACAGGCAAATCCTTTCAAGTTTGCCGGCAAACGCTAAAGATACGAAATTCTTTCGGTTATCAATACAGCAGCAAGCCCAGAATGCCTCCCGCAATGATTATCTTGATCGGTCCGATCCTGAAGACCATAGATGCGACGACGGCCGCCGCGAACAGCCCCCAGCTGATCCAGTCCGGGAAATTTTCCTTGACTATGCTGATTTCAGGCACGATCCCGTTCCAGTCCACAGAGAACATCAGAATCAGGGCGGCGGCTCCGATAAGGCCGACAACGGCTGGCCTGAGACTGGCGAGAACGCTGGCGAACACCCTGCTGTTCTTGAATTTCGTGTAGAACTTGACTATCGCCAAAACAATCATGAACGAGGGAAGAATCACGGCGAACGTGGCCGACAGCGAGCCGAGGATCCCGACAAGGTGACTCGCACCGGCCTGGTGCAGTACCTCATAGCCGACGTAGGTGGCGCAGTTGATTCCGACCGGTCCCGGGGTCATCTGGGAGATGGCCACGATGTCAGTGAAAGCGCTCTCGGTCAGCCATCCGTGAGCCACAACGACCTGTGTCTGGATGAACGACAGCATAGCATAGCCGCCGCCGAAGGTGAACAGCCCTATCACAAAGAAAACCCAGAAAAGCTGGAGGATAAGAGCAAGCTCAGTCATTTTTAGCCTCCTTTTTGTTTTTGATGACAGCAATGCTTGCCGAGACCACGATCAGTACAAGCAGGATGTAGATCGGAGAGAAGCTCAGGAACGCCACGAGGAAAAGTGTCACGATGGAGATAGCCCAGGCCCACCAGGTCTTGTTGTTCTTCCTCGCCATGTTGATCATCGGCACGGCGATCAAAGACACCACCACCGGACGGATGCCTTTGAATATTCTCTCAACAACGGGATTGTCCCTGAAGTTTGTGAATATCATAGCGATAAGCAGGATCGTGATGAACGAAGGGAGCACCGATCCGAGGGTCGCGACAACGCTGCCTTTCACTCCGTGGAGTTTGTGACCGACGAAAATGGACATATTCACGGCAAGCACTCCCGGGGCGGACTGGGCCATCGCTATGATGTCCGGGAGTTCCTCATCGGTCATCCAGTCCCTCTTTATCATCTCGTCCCGGATCAGGGGTATCATGGCGTAGCCTCCTCCGATGGTGAAGGCTCCAAGCTTGGCGAAGACCGTGAAGATCTGCCAAAGGGAGACTTCTTCCTTGGAGGCATTCAGTGTTTCTTCCGACATATTCATTGATTATAATTAACCATAGCGGCCACGACTTCGCGCGAGGTTCTGCCGTCTGGGCCATGGGAGGAGGAGTGAAACTCCTTGCACCCGGTTGATGCCTCAAGCCGGGCGATGTTCCCCGGCCTCACTCCAGAGCCGGCAAGAATGATGATCCTGTCGCCAGCCTTGATGTTCAATTCCTTAAGGGTGCGCTCCCCATCGTTGACATTGCTAGCATGTCCCGCCGTGAGAAGCCTGTCGCAGCCGAGTGAGATGATGTCCTCCAGCGCCCTGAACGGGTCGGCACACTCATCGAATGCGCGGTGGAAGGTGACATGAAGCCCCCTAGCCTCGGCCATCAATCTTCTGACAGCCTCGGTGTCTATGCTTCCGTCCTTTCTCAATGCTCCGACCACAACACCGTTCACCCCAAGTTCCCGGCACATTCTCACGGATCCGATCATGGCTTCGATCTCAGTCTCGTCATAGACGAAGTCTCCCCCACGCACTCTGATCAGCACATTCACGGGGATATTCACCGCTTTCAGTGCCGCTTCGATGTCCGCGCGGCTTGGCGTCACTCCCCCGCACGGCAGATCCTCGCAGAGCTCCACCCTGCCGGCCCCGCCCCTCATGGCCTCGACCGCCTCCGCCGCATCCGTGCAGCAACACTCCAGAAATCTTTTGTTTTCCATGCCGCAAAGTTATACAAAATCCGGAATATGGACCGGAAAAACAGCGCTGGATTTTCCGGTTAAGTGAGAGCGTCAAATTACATTTATTTGTAACATTCAACTACAGAGCCGCTTACAAAAAGCATCCGTCTCAAAACGTCTGGCATCTAATGAGAAAGATTTTGACTTTTGTATGTGTGGCACTGCTGATGGCAGGGCTGTGCGGATGTGAGAAACCGGATATGAGCAAACCGGAGGGCACCTGGTCTGAGCAGTATGCCCCCTCGGTCTTTGCGATGGATGGTTCCGTGGAATACACCTTTGACGGGAACAATAATTACCAGCTCCACACTTATGATGCGCTGGGTGGCGAATCGCACGATTACAGCGGCAGGTATGCCATCGACCTGATCAATAAGGGCACCATCACGATTAATCCGCAGATGTCGGACTACAGCAATGTCACCTATACGCTCGTCAAATTGACATCCAAGGAGATGGTCTGACAGAAGGAAGGGACGACGTATTCCGGGGGACGTGGGGGTCTGAATATCGGCACTTTGTGAGGGTCAAGTAGAATTCGGGCAAATTGACTGGATAATAGAACTGCCGCCACCTCAACGAGATGACGCAGTTCTTATGCTAAAGGTTCTGGCCCTTTATTTTTACTGATTATCAATCAATTACGCGCAAATAACCGTTATTTCAGCTTTGTTATTGGTCCTTTTTCTGGTCCTTTACCTGCTTGCTGATTTCATTAAGACCAATCTCGACGGCTTTGGTGATCAATGCAATCTCACTCTCGTATCGTTTGCTCAATGAGTATGTCCGCATTTTACCTTCTCCGGTATAAGCGAGCTTCCCATTCTCTACAAGTTTCTCAATATAGCTTCTAATCTGCTTTCTCGAGAGGTGGCCGACAAACAGATTGGCAAAATCACCCATCTTGGCCGTTTTGTTCTTCTTCAGGAACGACGCGACGATTGACAAGACCTGGTTTTCGTCCCAATCTGTGAGAGTGAAATATTCGGACATTTTTCCGGACAGTTCATAGTAATCCTTCCCCAAAATGTAGTAGGTTCCACTCGTCCGTCCTCGCTGTTCAATGTATCCGGCCTTAAGCAGTTTCGTGACAATCTTCTTGTCCAAAGACTGACGGTTTTTAGTCTGGCGGATTGTATTCAGCGTTAGAATATCATAGACGTTCAGTTTTGCGTCATCCGGGAGAGAATCTTGAATGGAGTTGATGAACTGAGAAAACGCGGCATCCTCGATCTTGGAGGACAGAATGAGCGTAACGCAGAAGTCGTCAGTCTTGCTATAATCAGGTGCCGGCTTACCTTCGGAAAGAGTGTCCAAGAATATATTGTCTACACCTTGTCCGGAACGTTCTACCAAACCGGTCTTTGAGAGGACATCTGCAAGAAGCCGGTTCCTCGGGGTACTCTGAACATAGAGGATATTGTCAATGGTGACTCCGTGCGGAAAGCCGCCTGGATTGACGAATATCATCTGCGTTGGGTATTGTTTCACGACAATCTCTCCCTGAATATCGTAGGCACGATGAGCGATGGCGTTGTTTAATGCCTCACGAATGACGTCTTCGTTGAAAAGAGGAATGTCGTAATCCTTATATATGCCGTTACGGACCGGAACGGAACCATTCCGAGAGTTAATTGCAGCCCAAAGCTTGTCAATCATGATATAGTAAGGACCATCAAAAAACTCACGGGCGTCAAAGTGGATGTTGGATTCACCCGTCCGGTATTCAAGTGATATTTTTGCCTGAGGGTACTTGCTGTTGATGATGTCTTTCTTGCCGACAAGGATAACGGCCGCATTCGTCACTTTCCCTTGAAAGATTAGACCTAAATCAGAAAGTGCCTGATAGTTTTCCAAAGAGCGGAAGGAGGGATTCTTCTGCTTCTTTGCATACTTATCCTTCAGAATCTCTATGGCCTCATTGTCTAAATCGTCGATCGAAACACCTTCGCAAAACTGCTCGGAGAAATCCGGCTCCTGTTCCTGAATGATGCTGAGATATACTTCATCTGACATCGGTTTCAGTTCTTCTCCTACTCGCATAAGCGGCACATCTTCGAACTTGAAGATTCTTCCCCTGGGGCGTGAAGGAACATCTATGACCAACACGCGCTTGTCATTCTCGTAAAGCTCGTAGATGTCTGTCCTGATGCCGGTATCATTATAGATCCTGGACTCGAGCAGACCGACGCCGTCCTCGTTCTGCTTCGTTCCAATAACCGTGTGAGGATAGGAATCATGCATTCCTATGACCAGTGAGCCGCCTTTTTCATTGCAAAGAGCGGTGACATAACCCAAGATACATTTGCGCCTATCGGAAGGATTGACCTTGTTTCCTCCGTTGTAGGAGACATTCCCTTGCTCGCCTTTCTTGAACTCTACGTGATCTTCGGTCTCGCGCATCGTCTTGAGTTGCTCAATCGTCTTTCTCATTATCTGGCCCTTTAATACCTGAATTATATATTGATTGTTAACACCTTATACTTGACATGCTTTACTAATCTCTGCAAATATAGTCATTTTTTCTGGCCCTTCAAAAGGACCAGAAAATCTTTTGTATAAAACAGCGGAATTATTCTTCCATAGCTTTCGTAGCGTAGCGGCGGAGGCTTTTTGGTAGGTTCAGTTCGGCTTCGACATGGGCGAGGATTTCGCGGTGCTTCTGTGCTTGTTTGCGGGCGAATTCGTGGTTCTCGCGGCGGATGGAGAGGTAGTGCTCGTATTTGGTCTTGGCGGCCTACAAATCGGCCTCTATGCGCGTGATGGTGGCGTCAAGATTCTTCTTCGAGAGTTCGCATTCCCATACGGTGATGACGATTCAGGCGAGGGTGTCGAGGCGCTGGGCGTTGAGTTCGTCGCAGGCGATGTTGCGGGCCACTTTCTCGCGCCAGAACTGCTCGTTGGTCTTGGGAACGGTGTACTTGGTGCAACCCCGGTGGCCGTGCCAGAAGTAGCCGTTGATGAAGATATCGGCGCGATACTTAGGCAGGACGAGATCGGGGTAACCATCCGAAATAAGCCGTCAGCCGTTAACTAAAAAAATCTCGCGACATTACCCGCGAGATTCCTTGTAGTAGAAGGGCAGCATCATCTTTATCTGTTCCGGTGTAGTGTCGTCACGCAGGTTCTCGAGCACATGGTTCATCCACTCCAGAGGGTAGACTGCCACCATATCACAGGTCTCTATGAGGGAATAGAACACTGCATTGTCCACGGCGCCCGCGTCGTTCCTGCTGAAAAGGTAGTTCTTCCTGCCGAGCACTGATGGTCTCTGTCCGCGCTCGACGCCGTTATCCAAAAGTTTTGATAACGCCGCTTATCCAAACTTTTTAGTTATCCAAACTCCTTCAGCTATCTGCGCTTAAATCAAGCTTTGACATTTCAAGAGTTTAGATAATTGATGGAGAATTCAGTCCACCTTAATACCAAACATGGCGGCCAGTGAACGATTGTCCGGCATAGTCCATTTCTTTTTCATTGTCTGCGTTACATTGTTTTCAAGTGATCTTATTGCTTCCCTCTTCTGCTTATCGGTAACATCCTGATAGACCATTGTCGATGTCAAACTGGCATGTCCCATCAACTCCTTGATTTCCACGATATTTATCCCATTTTCACGCCAGTGGCATGCGGCTGTATGGTGCCAAAGATGCGCATGCATAGGACTGGGAACTTCATAGCAAGTGAGTCTTGCCTTGTCAGCATGAAGTTTCATCCTTCTGCTTACAGCAGGCTGGGTCAGCTTACAATCTAGTTTAACCACCCAAAAGTGTCAACCTTTTCCAGGGAAGGTCACGTTAGCTCATCAGGAGATGTGAATATGAAATCTGCATCAAACATAAATATCAATATTATGATTATTATCTTCTAAATGCAAAGATAATGAATATAATTTTAATATTTATGTCCGGGGCTTCCCCAGATGACTAGAGTATCAGCAAAATCGCGAAGACGTAGAGCACAAAGCCCTGGAAACGGAGGCGGCTTTTGGTGCTGGAATGGAGCATTTCCTCAGTCGGGTCATCGCCAGTCATCTCAAGCAGAGTGTCGCCGGACGGGATTCTGCCGTGGGAATATTTCCGGATGAGTTGGCCGTCGTTGAACCAGGTCGCTCCGCCGTTCGAGCGGTTGAGGGTGACAAGCGTTTTTCTGTCAGCGAAATAGGTCGAGCCGACGAGCCGTGAATGCACTTCCGGCACAATCACAGGCAACTTGTCTAATTGCTCCTTTGTCGAGGAAACCAACAGCAGGGGAGTGAATCCGGCGGCCTTCGCCCCGTCAAGAGCGTCTGCGATCCTTGTCCAGAAAGCGCCTTTGGTCTTGGCCGGATCATAGACCGAAATCGCGAGCACGTTGCCGTAGGTGGCTCTTTCGTCTTGATAATTGCCCGATGAGTCGGTGAACGAAAGCGCCGGCTTGTTGTCTTCGATGTCCGCCCCGTTGATCAGGATGGTCTCCGTGCGGACGTATGTCCAGGTCGAATCCGGAAGGCGGTCGAGGTCAAAGGCTCCCTCCTGTCCGTTTTTCTCGTAGATGATCGTGGATTTGTAGTTCCCAGATACATCCTCGTCATCGTCATCTCCAACAGAAGCCAGCAACTCGCTTCCAGGTGTGAACTCGGTATAGTCCACCAGTGGGATTGATGTCAATGAATAGACCGTGAAGAGAATTATTGAGGCTGACACGATGCCGAACGAGACATATTTCCGTTTCCTGTTCTTGCCGAAATTCTTGAACGGCAGGAACGCTGTCATCGCCAAAGCCAACAGAACCAGATTCTTAAGGAATGTCTGGAAGTTGGTCAGGTGGATCACCTCTCCGAAGCAGCCGCAGTCAGTCAGGCTTACCGGATTGAATATGGCCAAAAACAACGTGAGCACCGTGAAGAAGACAATCATAGCGGTGGTTATGATTGCGACCTGTTTCCTCCACACGCCACTGATCATCGCCGCACCGAGGATGGCTTCCGCGAGCGCGAGAACCACGGCGGTCGCCTTTGCGGTTGGCAGCAGGAACGTTACATGGAAGAATCTGAAATACCCTTCCATCACAAGACCCGCTCCTACCGGATCAAGCAGTTTGAATATCCCCGCGAGCAGGAACACCACACCAATCAAAAAAGCGCACAGCCTTCTCAGCCTGAAGAGGAAAACGTTGTTCATTTTGCTTCGATATGTTCGTCAATAACTTTCTTCACCTTTGCGAATATCCCGTCCGGCGGCAGCATCTCCCCGAACTCGTCCGAGCAGTCTATTCTGATGAAATCCGGATCCAGCGCTACCTGCTGCCTGTAGATCGCCCGCACCTGCTTCTGGAACTCTATGTCTGATTCGTGAATATCCTGGGAGCCGTGGAGATATTCCCTGTCCTTTCCCGTCCGCACCGAGTCCAACCTGCTCTCGACGAATGTGATGGGAACATCCAAGAATATATTCAAGTCTGGCTTCGGGAGGCCGAAGTCGCCATATTCAGTGTTGAAGATCCATTCGCGCAGGTTCTCTCTTTCCTCAGGGGCGCTCAGTTTGGCGCATTGGTATGCGATGTTGGAATAGACGTACCTGTCCAGCAGCATCGAACCGCCTTCCGCCAGCGTCTTCTTCATCTGGGGGGCCGCCCCGTGCCTGTCCTCGGCGAACAGCAGGGCCACCAGTTGAGGGTGAACCGACTCGTTGCTTCCGAAATCCCCGCGCAGAAACCGGCTGATCAGATCGCCATAGACCGGCGCGTCGTATCTTGGAAAGTGAATGTATTCCAATTCCGGGCATATCTTTTCGAGATACGCCTTCAACTTCTTGACTTGCGTGGATTTCCCAGCTCCGTCCAAACCTTCCAGAACGACCAGCATAACGATTGATTTTTCTGATGGCGGTTTTGAAGTAAACCAAAACTTCTTCCAATTCGCAAAGATATTCAATTTTTGTCTATTTTTGTTCAAATTAATGTCATTATGGGAAACAAGGCAGACAGAAATATTCAGGTGATGGGCATAGTGAACCTCACCGACGACTCTTTTTTCGCAGGCAGCCGCAACCTCCGGGCGGACGGGACCTTCGATGAGGAACTTTTCCGGGGCAGGATTGTGAATATGCTTGAGTCGGGAGCGGACATCCTTGATTTGGGAGCGTGCTCGACACGCCCAGGCTCAGACTCCATCAGTGAGGAAGAGGAGTGGAAGCGGCTTGAGCCGGCCTTGCATATTCTTGCATCTGAGCATCCTGAGGTCAGGATTTCGATTGACACTTTCAGGCCTTCCGTCGTGAGCCGCGCGTTCGACATCGTCGGCCCTTTCGTAGTGAACGATGTCAGCGGTGGGTGTGAGGACATGTGGAGGCTGCTTGGCCGGCTTCATCTGCCGTACATCGCCATGCACACCCGTGGCACTCCAAAGAATATGCAGAGTCTCACCGACTATGACAATGTCACCGAGGCTGTCCGTGAGTTCTTTGAAGGGATAGCCGCCGAGGCGGATCGGCACGGGGTGAAGGATTGGATTCTGGATCCCGGTTTCGGTTTCGCCAAGACCGTGGAGCAGAACTGGCAACTCCTTCGCGAGATGTCTGTGCTTCAGGAGTTCGGCAAGGATATTCTCGTGGGCCTTTCTCGCAAGAGCTTCCTCTTCAGGCCTCTGGGCATCACTCCGGCTGACGCATTGCCTGCCACACAGGTCGCCGACTTCATCGCCCTACAAAACGGTGCGGACATCCTCCGCGTCCATGATGTCGCCGAGGCTGTCCGCACAGTCAATCTCTACCGCCTTTTAAATGGTATTTAAGGTAACTAGCGTGTTAATCGGAGCGTAGCGACGCAAGGGGTCTGGGGAGACCGCTCCCCAGTGCCCCACCGGGGCTGTCCCGAAGGGACTGGGGGTTGATTTAACGGGCGCTTGATTAAAAAAAGGAGGCTTTTTTTAGCCTCCTTTATTTTAGTCAAGCGTCTGCTTGATTTCCGTGATCACAAACGCCTCGATATTGTCCCCGACCTTCAGGTCGTTGAACTTCTCGATGCCTATACCACACTCCATTCCGGCGGAAACCTCCTTCACGTCGTCCTTGCCCCTCTTGAGCGAGGCGAGCTCACCGGTGTAAACCACGATACCGTCACGGATAAGCCTGCACTGAGCTGTCTTCGAGATCTTACCGTCCCTGACAAGGCATCCGGCGATCGTGCCGACCTTTGAGATCTTGAAGGTCTGCTTTACCTCCGCCGTTCCGGTGATCTCCTCCTTCTTGATAGGCTCAAGCATACCCTCGATACCATCCTTAACATCGTTGATGGCATCGTAGATGACTGAATACAAGCGGATTTCGATCCCCTGCTCGTCGGCCAGTTTCCTTGCGTCCGTGGAAGGACGTACCTGGAATCCGATGATGACCGCATCCGAAGCCTCGGCCAGGATCACATCGGACTCGGAGATCGCTCCCACAGCCTTGTGGATCACATTGACACGAACCTGCTCGGTTGAGAGCTTGATGAGGGAATCTGAGAGAGCCTCCACCGATCCGTCCACGTCACCCTTCACGATGACGTTGAGTTCCTTGAAGTTGCCGATGGCGATCCGTCGTCCGATCTCCTCAAGGGTCATGTGCTTCTGGGTCTTGATGCCCTGGATTCGCAGGAGCTGCTCACGCTTGTTGGCGATTGCCTTGGCCTCCTTCTCGTCGCTCATCACATTGAACTTGTCACCGGCGCTCGGCGCTCCGTTCAGACCGAGGATTGAAACAGGGGTCGAAGGACCGGCCTCTTTCACTTTCTGTCCACGTTCGTTGAACATGGCCTTCACACGGCCGTAGTAACTGCCGCTCAGCACCATGTCTCCGGTCTTGAGTGTTCCGTCCTGCACGAGTACCGTGGCGAGATATCCACGTCCCTTGTCAAGGGATGACTCGATGACCGCTCCGACGCCGTTCTTGTTCGGGTTGGCCTTGAGGTCAAGAAGGTCGGTCTCAAGGAGAACCTTCTCAAGAAGCTTGTCGACGTTGAGTCCCTTCTTCGCGGAGATTTCCTGACACTGGTATTTCCCACCCCATGCCTCAGTGAGGATATTCATTTGTGCCAGTTGCTGGTAGATCCTTTCCGGCTGGGCGCCTGGCTTGTCTATCTTGTTGATGGCGAACACCATCGGTACACCGGCCGCCTGGGCGTGGTTGATGGCCTCGACTGTCTGAGGCATCACGGCGTCATCGGCCGCGATGATGATGATCGCAAGGTCGGTGAGCTGGGCTCCACGGGCACGCATAGCGGTGAACGCCTCGTGTCCAGGGGTGTCAAGGAAGGTGATCCTCCTGCCGTCAGGAAGCTTCACGTTGTAGGCACCGATGTGCTGGGTGATACCTCCCGCCTCTCCGGCGATGACGTTTGACTTACGAATATAGTCGAGCAACGATGTCTTACCGTGGTCAACGTGACCCATCACAGTGATGATCGGTGGTCTCGGAACAAGGTCTTCCTCGCGGTCAGCCTGTTCGCTGCTTCCCTCGATCTCTTCGGTGAGGTCGGCGGTCACAAACTCTACCTTGTAGCCGAACTGCTCGGCGACAAGTACAAGTGCCTCTGCGTCAAGTCTTTGGTTGATGGAAACCATGAGTCCCAGATCCATGCAAGCCTTGATGACCTCGTTGACCGGAGTGTTGTTCATAAGGGTGGCGAGGTCGTTCACGGTCACGAACTCGGTGACCTTGAGGACCTTCTTCTCGGCTATCTCCTGTGCCATCTCCTCCTGGGACTTGGCCGCGGCCTGCTCCCTCTTCTCCTTTCTGTACTTGGCTCCGAAGTTGTTCTTCTTGTTGTCGTTCATCCTGGCGTAGGTCTCCTTGACCTGCTTCTGGATCTCCTTCTGCATCGCCTCCTGCTCCTCCTCGGTCATGGCCGGCTTGAAGCGGTCCGTCCCACGGTTGCGCTTCTTGCCGCCCTTGCCCTGCTCCTGAGCCTGCTTGGCATTCTTGTTCTTATCCTTGCGGGAACTGTTGTCAGCCTGCTTGCCTTCCTTCGCCACGTCAACCTTCTGGCTTCCCTTGGCTATTCTCTCTCTCTTCTTGTTACCCTTCTTAGGCTCGAACTGGGACAAATCAATCTTTCCCAATACCTTGAGCCCAGGGGTGGAACTTTGCTCCGCCGGCTTTTCCTCCTTGGCCTGAGGCTGCTGAGGTTGTGTCTGAGCCTGTGGTTGGGCCTGCTGCTGATGTCTGGCTTTCGCCTGTTCCTCCCTCTGTCTGGCCGCGAGCTTCCTTTCGTGTTTGCTCAGTGGCCTCTCTCCGCCGCGCACGTCTTTCCCTGAAGCTGGGGTTGTTGGCTCAGGGATGACTTTCTTGACGGGTTCCTCCATTTTTGTCTCCTGTTGAGGTTCGGGTCTCTTAGCTTCCTCCACAATTTCGGACTTTTTCTCCTCGATCACAGATGCCTCCTTCATTGGCTCCGGCTCCGCTTTCGCGTCATGCTCCGGCTCCGCTTCCCTGACCGGTTCCTCAACATGAACCTCTACCTCAGCCTGAGGTAGAGATTCCGGAGTGGCCTCTGCTTTTTCAGTGCGTTCCGAAGCAGGTTGTTCCTGTGGGATCGGTTCCGGTTCCGGCTTAGGCTCGACAGGAGTGAAGATTGTTGTCTTGATGACGGTCTCCCTTACGGGCTCATCCTCTTCCTCCTTGGCGCTCTCCTGCTGCTTCTTCGTGGTCTTCTCAAGTATCACGTTAAGCTTGATCTCAACCTTTTCGGCAGCTTGTTTGTCCGCTTTGTCCTTTCCGAATTGTTTGTCGATCATCGGAATAAGATCTTCCGAGATCTTTACATTAGGATCAGCTTCGACCTCAACTCCCTTGCTGGTCAAAAAGTCCACAAGTTTCTGAAGTCCGATGTTGTAGGTTCTTATTATTTTGTTTAGTCTGATTTCTGCCATATTCAACCCCTTTAAATTGATTCTTGTCCGCCGTATAGTGTCGGAACTACTCTTCAAATTCGGCCCTCAGGATTCTGAACACCTCCGCCACCGTCTCGTCCTCAAGGTCGGCTCTCTTGGCGATGTCCTCCGGAGTGAATGCGAGCACGCTCTTCGCGGTGTCGCATCCGATGGCCTCAAGGCGGTCGATGACCCACTGGTCGATCTCGTTGCTGAACTCGCTGAGGAGAACGTCCTCCTCTTCCTGAGCCTCGTCCTTAGGAAGCTCTCTCCAAACCTCGATCTCCCTTCCGACAAGCATGCCGGCGAGTTTGATGTTGCAACCTCCGCGGCCGATTCCCTTCTTCACCTCGTCAGGCTGCATGTAAACCTTGATCTTGTCCTCTTCCGAGTTGCCCAGATCGATGGATGAGACCCTTGCCGGGTTGAGCGCCCTCTGGATGAGAAGCTGTGTGTTGTTTGTCCACTGGAGAACGTCGATGTTCTCGTTGCGGAGCTCGCGCACGATTCCGATGATCCTGGAACCCTTCACACCGATGCAGGCTCCGATCGGATCGATCCTCTCGTCGTAGGACTCAACGGCCACCTTAGCGCGCTCGCCAGGGACACGTACCACCTTCTTGATGGTGATGAGGCCGTCGAATATCTCCGGAACCTCATGCTCGAAGAGTTTCTCAAGGAACTCGTTGGATGTTCTGGAAAGAGTGATGAAAGGGGTGGTGTTGTTCTTCATCTCCACGCTCTTGATGATGGCGCGGAGGGTGTCTCCCTTCTTGAATCTCTCTCCTGGAATCTGCTCGGCCTTAGGCAGATGAAGCTCATTGTTGTCATCGTCAAGGATGATGACCTCCTTCGACCAAGTCTGGTAGATCTCACCCGTGAATATCTCGCCGACCTTGTCGGAATATGCCTTGAATACATTCGCCTTGTCGATGTCCATGATGCGGCCCTGAAGGTTCTGCCTGATGTTCAGGATTCCTCTTCTACCGAAAGACGCGAGGGAGAGTTTCTTGGTGTAGACATCCCCGATCTCGTAGTCGTCATCGCCGGTCTCGGCCTTGATCTGATCAAGAGTGATCTGTGTGTTAGGATTCTCCACCTCCTCGACCACATCGAAGTTCTGGTAGATCTCGCAGTCTCCCTTGTCAACGTTGATGATGACATCGAAATTGTCGGCCGAGCCATAGGTCTTGGCGATCTGGGTGAGGAACACGTCCTTGAGCACACCCATCATCACCGGTCTGTCGATGTTCTTCTCTTCCTTGAAGTCCTTGAAGGCGTCAATAAGAGTGATTTCTTCTTTCTTTTCCATATTTATATTCTTGATATTCTTATTTCTTGAACACTATGTGCGGCACAACGGAGTTGATCTCCGCGAACCCGATGCGGTCCTCGTGCTCCACGAGTTCCTTTTTCTTCTTGCCTTCCACCGTTTCTTTCTGTGAATATCTCAGGCATATTCCTGCCTCGTCCACTCCGGTGAGCACCCCGATGATCTTCTTCCCGCCTTTAAGCCTTGCCTCCACAGCGGAGCCAACCGCCTTTTCATATTGCTTGAGAACCTTGAACGGCTGGTCGAGTCCGGCGGATGTGACGGTCAGGGAATAGTCCTCCGCGTCCTTGTCGAAAGCGGCCAGGAAAGCGTCATTGACGCTAACGCAATCCTCAAGGTCCATGTCGCCGACCTCTTTCTCGATGGTGAGCACTATGTCGTTGTCATTGCTGACCGAGACATCGACTATGAAGCATCCGCGGGCGCGCACGGCCTCCTCAATGCTGCTTATGATCTGTTCTTTCCGCATAAAGTCTGGTTTTACAAAGCGAAAGATAGGAGACGCTTTCGTCCCCTATCTCTCACAACGATGCAAAGATAAGAATATTTTAGTGAATATGAAAATAAATTGCTTTCTTTGTATTCCGTAATTGGAAATTGTAGATTTAATCGCCATAAAGAAGATGGAATTTACCGCAAAGCAATTGGCTCAGGTGCTCAGGGGAACCGTGGAAGGCGATCCCCAGGCAACGGTCACATCGTTCGCCAAGATCGAGCATGGCAAACCGGGGCAGCTGTGTTTTTTCGCCAACCCTAAGTACGAGAAATACGTTTACACAT
>OIZO01000975.1_pt1 | contig 16707 bp, 15 predicted proteins | sample 1588551 | NCBI WGS metagenome assembly OIZO01 (sample SAMN03283271) | human gut metagenome | biome: human-associated habitat; material: feces | host: Homo sapiens | place: Peru | collected 2012 | reverse complement strand
AGAGGCAGAAATGCTTTTGCAATTCCCTTTTCTCGTTAGAGAGAAGGGCGCACTTATAGACAGGCAGAGCCTGTCTTGTATAAGTTTGCCACAGGTGGCAACCGGTCTGCGCTTTGCTTGCCGGGCTCGTTCCGTCGGCGGGGCTTTCAGCCAGACCAAGTTGTGTACTTGGATGACAGCAACTTGTGCAGTTGCATCGCACTCTTCGCAGAGAGCGGTCTTGCAGACGGCTATGTGCCGGATACGGCAAAATGGTAAAGCAAAACCCGCCTATGCGGTTTTTCAATATCATATGGGGAGGTGGTACGATGGCGATTTTTCATCTTTCCATTAAGATACTCAGCCGCAGTTCCGGGAAAAGCGCAGTTGCCGCAGCGGCTTACCGGGCAGGTGCCAAATTGGAAGAAAAGGAAACCGGATATACGCACGATTACACGAGGAAAAGCGGTGTAATCTATTCGGAGATTTTTCTCCCAGCCAATGCGCCACAGGAATATCAGAACCGGGAAATTCTCTGGAACGAGGTGCAGAAAGTGGAAAAGAAATCGGATGCCCAGCTTGCAAGGGAAATTGAAGTGGCACTTCCGGTTGAGCTTTCAAGGGAAGACCAGATTACACTTTTGCGAAATTATATTGCAGAAAATTTCACTTCCGCTGGAATGTGTGCGGATATGGCAATTCACGAAAAGCATGTGGATGGGAAAACAGTTTTGCACCAAAATCCACACGCCCATATCCTGCTGACCACCAGAGGATTCAAGGAAGACGGAAGCTGGGCTCCAAAGGAAAAGAAAACTTATGCGCTGGATGAAAACGGAGAACGGATTCCGCTGATGGATGAGAATACCGGTTTGCAGAAACTTGGAAAGCGGAATGAGAAGTTATGGAAACGTGTTACGGTTCTGTCTAATGACTGGAATAGTCAGTCCAATGCTGAAAAGTGGCGCAGTTCCTGGGCGGATATGTGCAACCAGTATCTTGCACCAGAGAATCAGATAAACCACAGGAGCTTTAAACGACAGGGTATTGAACGGATTCCCACGATTCACGAGGGATACGCAGCCAGACAGATGGAACGGAGGGGGCTTGTTTCGGAACGGATGGAACTTAACCGTGAAATAAAGCGGCTCAACCAAATCATTTCCAAACTGAAAGATACAGTTTTGGGAATAGGGAAAAGGCTGATGGAACTAAAGGACAATTTAATGAAAGTGAGGATGCACTATGGAGAAAGAAATATTGCAAAACGAACTTCCAATACTGGAAGAGATGCTCGCACTTATGACAGAGCAGCAGGAACTGATACTGGAGATTACAGAGGAACTGCAGGCGGCGAATCAGGACTTGGCACAGGCAGAGAAAGTAATCAGGGAAAAGGACAGACAGATCAATTCGTTGCAGTCATTGGTGCAGCAATTGAACGACGAAAACGAACAATTGATGAAGCTTTAGAGAGGAGAAAAGAGATTTATGAACGATTTGAGAGGTTACAGAGACTCAGATCTGCTGGCAATGCTGGAACAGATGGAGCAAATGCAGGCGGAACTGACGGAAAAGACACAGACCATACAAGCATTAGAGAGCGAACTACAGCAGCTTCCGACCTTATCCGAATGGCAGAACGTGCAGGTGCTGATGCAAGAGCAAACGACGCAGCTTCAGGAGCAGTCATTAAAGATTCGCAGACAGGCAGAGCATATCGTGAAGCAGAACGAGAGCGACAGGATTCTGAAAGACAACGAAAGATTAAGGCTCGAAAACGAGGAATTGACCGATAAGGCAAATGTCGCTTTGCATAAGCAGAAACAGGCAGAACAGGAGGCAGCTTATGCAAGAAGCCATATGAAGATTAAAGAAGTAGAGGTTGAGAGAAAAGTGCTGTATGAAAAGTGCAAAAACTGTAAGCAGTCATTGCTTGATAAGAAGATTACAAACTACCGTAAACGAAAAGAGTATTTGGAAAATTATCTGTTCCTTTTTATGATGCTTTGCACAACAACTATGATACTGACTGCGTTTCAGCAGGAGGTATTTTGGAAAGATACCGTGGATTTTTTTACCACTTTCTTGAATGGCTGTGGAGAAGTGCTGGAAATGATAGTTGATGCAGAATGTGGACTTGCACAATTGCTCGCCGGCATGATTAGTCAGCCGATATGGAGCAATGTCGTTTATTGGATTGCATTGGCGCTGCTATTCATCATAACCGGAATCCTGCTCTTTTTTATCTGTCATATGGTGTGGGATAGGTATCGAAAGAAAGTACAGTCAGGAATCAATATGTGGACTGTATCCATTACAATTCTGCTGTTGATGGTGGTTGTATATCTTGGAGATTATATCCGAATGATTTTACCGATTAACCTATTCCTGCTATGGTTGATAGGTGTTGGGGTATTGCTTGTGGCAGGAATATATGTGGCTGAATGTAGTAAATATCGCTATTAAGGAAGTACAGCCCGTCACGTTGATGTGATGGGCTGTATATTTCAGATTTGAAATTCTGTTTCACCTATAGAATGAGGAGATACATTTAGGCAAATATTTAGATTACCTGTCTGTTTGTGTAAAAAGACTCTATTGCCCGTGCAAAGAAATCAGAAGCCCCTTCACCGTATTTTTCGTCTATCATTGGTCTGATTTTTTCATTGCGGTAATATTGCGCCTGTGCCATCATAAAGCCTTTTTCTTCTTTTATCTGGGAAAACTGTTTCATAACAAAGCCATATTCTCCGACAAGCTCTTTTACTTCAAAAGAATCTATGTCACAATTCTGTTTTGCAATCAGTTTTTGCAAAATCGCTTCTATCCGTTTGTTATAGCTTTCTGCAACTTCTTTGCTGACGGGAGTTCGGGCAACAGACAGAAACTTGTCCTTTCCACCATACCATTCAACTACCTTTGCATAGCCTTTCTGCATTTCTTCCGAAGATACGACTTCCATATAATGCTTTTTCCATTGTTCAATGCTACCAAATTCTTTAATTGCAATATTTCTCATATTCTCCGGCATATACTCAAGCATGGTTTGGAACATTTCTTCTACTTCTGTTTTGGTAAAAATTGTAAAATCCATTTTGTTCTCTCCTTTCAGAATGTCATCAATGCTGGCAATCAGACGTTCCATTCGTTCTTTCTTTGTTACCAACATTTTTCGCTGTACTTGTAAAATCTGATTTCTATCAAGAGCCGGATTGTCCAAAACAGCTTTGATTTCTTTCAAGGAGATATCAAACTCACGGAAAAATAAAATCTGTTGTAATGTTTCCAGTGCCTTATCGTCATAAAGCCGGTATCCCGCATCACTTTTTTCTGTTGGCTTTAACAACCCGATTTCATCATAATAGTGAAGCGTGCGAACGCTGATACCTGTTAAATCTGATATTTCTTTTACAGTTCTCATAGCTACTGACCTCCTGTTCTTGATAAGATAACTTTAAGCTATGACGCTCCGAGAGGGTCAATAGGTATTTGGAATTTTAGTATAACATTTTTCTGCTCTAAAGGAAAAAGGTTGTTTGATATTCAATTATAATAATTCAAGACTGTCCTCTGCATCTACCCACATCTGTAAATTTTCATCCAATGCCAATGTCGCATATTCCAGTGGTTCATCTATTGCCAGTGCATTTAAGGCGCATTGTGAACCGGGAGTTGTCCGTAAGCCATCTTCTGCAACATTGCAGTCAATTCTTAAAGTATATCCATTGAATGTTGTTACATCAATACTGTTATGATACATATTGTATTCTGCATAAATCAATCTCATTTTTCTCTGTCCTTTCCGTAGAAAATTATCTAATATATCATTTTATCCATAGATACCCGAATTCTGTATAGTTCTTATATTATCCCTTAGAAAGTCAAACTCATGTTTCACTACTTATCAATATGGGATTTTCAGCTGTTGCGATTGCTAACAGAGTAGGTCATGAGTCTGAGAAGATTACATATAAATACGCTCATTTGTTCCCAAGCATACAGGGGGAAATGGCAGAGGCTCTTGAAGAAGAATGTGCAGCTTGTATCGTGTCTCTGTTAATGAATTGTATAATTGTATAAGCAGGATGAGACAATCATAAAAAACAGAGTTTCAGCTCAAATAGATGTTATTCCAGAAGATGTTGCAGTAAAGATATTATGTCAGAGTTCGTTTGTAGGAGATATTCAGAGAGAATCCATTTTAAGATTTAATGACATCATACAAAAAGATGGTATAATGTATAAAGAACAAATAGAAGAGATATTGTCAGACATGATTAGCATAAAACAGAACTACTCCTTATCAGATGTGGTGTACTGTTGTATGGTGGTTAATCAAAAGACATTAGATAAAATAGCTGGGTTTACAATTGGTACTTATAGTTAAATTTTATAAGAAGGAGAAATTATGTTTAATATTTACTATATTAATTATGAGAAGGCATATGAAATAGCTATGCTTATTGACAATAAAATTATTGAACAACGTGTAAAAGAAAAAGAAAATGATTTTGGTGGTAATGGTTCGGGAAAAGCTGGAACTGCTATAGAAAAATTGCCGTTTATAGGTAAATATATGCCAGAAATAAATTTAGAGGGAGAGTTTACAGGTAGTAAGTCCCATAAGGTTGTTGATACAATTAAAGTTATTTCTACAAAATCAACTATGCTGGATAAGATATATAGTAAGGCAAAAGAGGTAAAGGAATTAAGTAAAAACAGTATTGGAAAATTAATAAAAATTCGGAATGTTCATTTATCTGTCATTAATGAAAATGATGTATTAGGTGCTAAAACTATGCTTAGTGGTGCAATTGGGAATATTTCGGTAGAAGGAATTGGAGATGTGAATCTTTCAACATTATTAGAAGCAATGTTTAAGGACTCAGCATACGTTTTGGAGGGAAGGTTACCTAAGAATCGTTTTAAAAAGGAAGAAAATATTTTAATTAAAATCCCTATGCAGGCTGAAAATGAATTAGAGCATTTATATAGCATAAGTGATTTGGAAATAGGCAATGTTACATTGGTTGGAATTTATAGAGGACAGTTTGATAAAGAAGATATATCAGCCAAATTAAACAGATTTATGAAAAATGATGATTCAGTACAAGATGTTGGAATTGAAAGTGATGATGATTATCAGGAAAACAAAGTACATTACATTGATATTATAGCTGTTGTACAGGATATATCATTTTAAGGAGCTATCAATGGGAAAAATCGTAATATATGAATATGACAAAAAATATAGAATATCCATAGAAGAACAACTAGAGAAAAATAAATATGCTTTTATGGTAATACCAGTGCATGATAAAATTGCTATAAGCATGGATGATTTTCCTGATGATACGAAAGGAATTATAATAGATATTTCGTTGTTTTTTAGAGATGAAGAAAAGGCGCTTATTTATGCACAACTTATTGAAAAATTGATTGATGCATTGAATGTTAAATCGACAATCTATCTTATTATTGATAAACGGTATTCACAATATTTAAAGGATGTTTTGTATTATAAGATTAAGAAAATTGTGAATTTATCAGAAAAATTTGCAGTTAATTTGCCTGTTAGTAGAGATATTGTTGAAATAGAAGAAAAAGAATTTAAGAATATTATAGATGCAATACAAAACAATTTAGTGGGACAAGAGAAGTTTAAGAAGCGATTGGAAGAGGAATTAAGAAAATACAGGGTTTTCAATAGATTGGGGTATCAGCCAATTTTTTCAGTATTGATTTGCGGAAAATCAGGTATAGGAAAAACGGAAGTGGCGAGAATATTACGAAGGGAATTGTCTCCATCTGAACCATTTATAAAAATTAATTTTGGAAATTATAGTGACCAAAATGCGTTAAGTAGCTTGATAGGTAGTCCAAGAGGCTATGTGGGAAGTAATAAGGGTGAACTGTCGGATAAATTGGAAAATAGTAATTCGAAACTTATTTTGATTGATGAATTTGAAAAATCTAATAAACAAGTTCAAAATTTTTTCCTTCAATTATTGGAAGACGGTTTTTTTACGGATTCATTGGGGAGAGATTATGATTTAAACAGATATATTATTATTTTTACAGCAAATTTATCTAAAGATAAAATGGCTGAGAAAATATCCCCTGAATTATTATCGCGTTTTAATTTCAAATATTCATTTTCAGAGATGAACGCAATAGAAAAAAAGGAATATGTGGATAAACGTGTAGAAAAAATAGTATATGATATTAGTCAAAAATTGCATATAGACATTAATGATGAACAAATTATTGAAATAAAAAATATTGATATTACTAGATATAGCAATATGAGGGATGTTAATTCAGAAGTAATGAGACGGGTAAGTGAAATAATATATCCACAATTATATGATTTGGAGGAAGAGTGAAAGAATGAGTTTGAATTTACCAAAGCGACCTGAAGGCGATATAATGAAAATGTTGATTCGTGCAAATCAGTTTTTAGAACATGCAAAAAAACATGCACAGAATGGTAGTGATTTTGATATTATGATTGCCATACATAATCTTGATAATGCGGTTGAGTATATGTTACGTATTTTAATTCAACATCTTGAAATTGAAGAAATAACAGGAAAAACTATTGTGACATGTGAATTGGCTCAACTTATTGGAGAAGTACAAAAGTTCTTAAAAGATAATGGGGCACCACAGTTATCATGTGTACAACAATTGAAAATGATTAGAGAACTAAGAAATATGGTTCAACATGCCATGATTAATCCTGCATCTGAAGCGATGACTTATCTAAACTATGGAGAAAAATTTTTTGAAAAGTCATTACAAAAATATTTTGGACTAAATAGAGCTGAATTGAGATTTTCTACATTATTGACTGATGATATCATAAAAGAAAAATTGAAACGTTCAGAGGAAAAGATTGAAGATGGTAAGTATTTGGAATCGGTTGTTGAAAGTAGAGATGCTTTTGATTATGCAAGGTTCATTTATACTTCTGAATTTAAAGGAAGAGTTTGGAATGCTCCTGCGTTATCTGAAATAAAATCATCATATAGTAATTTATATAGAATGTTGGATGAAATGAATGAGAGTATTAAGATTAATTCATTAAATATTAATATGAGTAAGTATAATCACTATTGCGAATATATAAGGTGCATACCTAGAGAATATCAAGCTGATTGGTCTGGTAATACAGTTTTACAACGAGAATGGAATAAACAGGATGCAGAGTTTTGTTATTTATTTGTGGCTAATGCCTTGCTTGATTGGCAGACATATCATATGGAATCAATTCAAAGCATAGGGGGTGGAGAGCAGGCGGTTTCTTTCTCGGAAAAAATATGTGATGTAGAAACAAAAGGATACTTTATTGCAAAAAGTTGTACATATGCATTAGAAAACCAAATGGCAGAGTTGTTTTATGTTTCTTGCAAAGAGGATATAGAGACATTAAAATCAGGTGCATTAAAGGGAATTGTGAGTCAAGAAAGTAAGAGATATTTTTTGGATAATCTACAAATGCATAATAAAGGATTAATACAAATAACAAATTTTGATTATAGGTTCGTGATGAATAGTCCAGCAACATGGGAAGTGATAATTTTTTATGATGATATCCCATTTACTACAAAAAGTATAATAGATGATTCATTTATAGATATTGATGGGGAACTTAGCGAAGAATTAGAAGAAAACATTAAAGATATAATAAGAGAACATATTCCGCTAGATTCAATAGAAAAAGCAAAAAAATTATGGGTTAGGTTACAGGAAAATGGTTCAAAATATATAAACAAGATGTATAGTTCGAAATTGATTCATCATTTGATAGGGGCAGAATAAGTGCTATATTTGAAAACACATATTAATGAAATGTGGTAAGGCATAAATAAATTTGTCAGAATGTTTATTGCATGTGTATGTGTAATCAAAGATGGAATAATCAATTAAGAAAAAATGTTTATAGAATGATTGCATAAAATGCACAAATGTATGAAAAGATATCTATTGAAATCTTATTGATAGCTCTTTATAATGAAATACTACAGGGTCTCTACTATGTTAAAGGGCAATATGGTTTATCGTCTTTAGAGTAAAAAACGTCTGTGAAAAAATCTCTGTAAATTAAACATCATAAAGGTCTTCTATGATAAAATATATTAAATCATAGGAGGCCTTTTGAATATTACGGTGCGGCAGAGCCGCCAGTCCGGTGTAGCGAAAGCCACCTCAGTTTGTTTATTAAGTTACTTTGCCATTGCTGGATCCAGTCCATATACTTCTCTCATAGAGAGGTCTTTAGCTGGGTCAACACTTTCAATATCGATTTTATAGGAATCATACGAAATACGATCCATGATGGCATCGGCAAGAGTACTTTCACCATCACAGATTTGCTGGTACCATTCACTTTCACGGAACTGAGAACAAAAGATTGTTGAAGATTTTTTACGTCTTTTATGTATCAGTTCAAAAAGATTTCTAGCTTCAGCTTCGGTCAGTTTAAGAAGTAGCCACTCATCAAGGATCAGTACTATTGGCTTGGTATATTTCTTCAGGACATTCGAGAAAGTTCCATTGTCCCTGGCAGCCTGTAAGTCCAATAATAGATTAGGAAGTCGTACATATCGTACTGAGTAATAGTGCTTGCATGCTTCCATGCCAAAGACACAGGCCATATAAGTTTCACCACTTCCGGTTGCTCCAGTAATAAAGATGTTCCGGTATTTTGTAATGTATTCACAGGTTGCCAGACGGTTGATCAGTGCTTTGTTCAGCTTTCGTCCAGAATGGTAATCGATCGCTACGATGCTGGCATCTGGCTGTTCAAACTCAGCCTTTTCAGACGATTGTTTTTACGGTTACTATACTCGACATCAACAAGCATACCGAAGCGATCTTCGAATGGAACTTCCTTCATTGCAGGATCATCCATCTGGATGCGGAATGCATCTGCCATAGCAGTCAGACGCATTTCAATAAGTTTATCGATTGTACTTTGATTTGTCATGATTGTTTACCTCCATAGTATCTGGCTACTTTGGTTATGCCGTGTGGTTTTTCTACTTGAGATGATTTTGATTCGGTATCAGGTGCATCCTTTGTTGCAACCAATAGATTTTTGATACTTTTATAGCTGGGTTTACCGGAATAAGAGAGCGCCTTAGCGCAGAACTGTTCCAGCTTTTCTGACGAATATTTTTCTGCCAGTTTCAGTAATCCCATGCAGCTTCTGTAGAATTGCTGTTCAATCCTGCCGGAGGTAAGTATTGCATCGACAACCTTACTTGTGTTAATTCCAATCGAATCATCCCACTTACGGAACCGATCACCGTTCCATTCCAGATATTTCCGGTGTTCCTGCGGCATATGTTCTGTCACTGTAGAATACTGACCGCTTCGTCCATAGAGTCGTCTGTGAGAGGCAATACGATTGTGATTATAAAATATTTCAATCGTTGTATCTGTTATACGCACATCAACCTCATTTTTGATATACTGATAAGGCACGGAGTAGAACATTCTGTCTACTGCGATGTGATAGTTAAACTGGACGGTGGCTTGTTTCCACTCAACCAGTTCAAAAGGTGTAGCAGGCAACGGAGCCAGTAATGGCATTTCTTCCCCAAGAAATAAACTGCGTCTGCTACATTCCTTTTTCTGGAATTTACGGGCGTTGTAGGCATCCAGTTTTTCACGGATTGAAGCATTCAATTCTGCAAGAGAGAAAAACTGTTCATTGTGAAGGGCTGCTGTTATCCATGTGGATATCTTTCCTACCGATCCCTCTACATTCGGTTTATCTTTGGGTTTCCGGACTCTGGCCGGAAGGATGGCAAGATTGTAATGTTCTGCCATCTCTTGATAAGTTGTGTTTAAGGCAGTGTTGTACCAGTCACTCTTTTTATGATTCACTGCGGTTGTACAGTTATCAGAAACGAGCATAGGTGTGACACCGCCAAAGAAATCAAACATCTGGACATGAGCTTTGATCCAGTTGTCGGTTTTCTCATTCATATATGCTTTTACAAAAGCATACTGACTGTAAGTTAATACACCTACAAATATCCATGCATCTGTTATTTCTCCGGTGTTCGGATCAATGATGAGAGCAGGGTCACCTGCCCAGTCAACTTCAATCTGTTCACCTGGTTTTCTAGGGATATGCATGGTAGCCCTGCGTTTTTCTTCATCCTTCTGGATGTAGTAGCAGAACTGAGAATACATTAGAGGCTCTTCGCTGCTCATGCGGCACTCCTCACAGTATTCTACCCAGAGAAGCTTTTTGTTTACGCCGTTCCGCAGAAGTTCTTTGCGGATGTAGTCAAAGTTTGGCATACGTTTATTCGTTGCCGACTTATCTTTAGGAAACATCAGCTCCTCTAGCGCACTGTCGGTCATGTCAAAATCCAGCGGCCATGAAAGATTGATTTCCGCTGCTTTTTTCAAAACCTTGGCGACTGTGTCTCTGGATACACCGCAACTTTGTGCGATGTTCCTCTCACTGAATCCTAAGCTTTTCAAGCGTAGGATTTCACGATACTTGGTCATAATTTACGACCTCCTTTATCTGTATTTACACCAAAGGTGTGTATTTACAGTATAAAGGAAATATATGTAATAGAGTCCAATAAGGTGGCTCAGAGAGCCCCGGAATAATCAGAGTTATTAGTGTGGCACTTGACAGTAGTTTGGATTTTGAGTAAAGTTGTATTAAAACAGTAAGAAAGAAATGGATATTTATTATGACTACCATAAAAGAAATTGCAGAGATGGCTGGAGTTAGTATGACAACAGTCTATAATGTACTTCATGGAAATGTAAAAAAAGTATCGAAAGCGAATATGGAAAAAATACAGGCTTTGCTAGATGAATATCACTATGTACCGAAAATGGGACTGAGCGCTTTGAAAAATAACAGTTCTAAGATTATTGGAGTGGTAATTCATACATCTCGTTATTATGAAAATACAGTTATTTCAGATACTTTTTACAGTCATGTTATTGGTGCATTGGAAGAAGCTCTTAGAAAAGAAGGATATTACATGATGCTGTATGCGGCAGAAGATTTGGAAGAAATCTTTCATATGGCATTAGCTTGGAATGTGGACGGATTAATTGCGATTACATTTAAATATCATAACTATATTAAATTGAAAACATTGATAAACAAACCGATTGTCGCAATTGATTTAATTGATAAAGAGGCAGAAGATTATGTCAATGTAGGTCTTCAAGATGAAAATGGTGGTTATATGATGACCCAATATCTTTTAGAAAAAGGTTATGAGAGAATTTATGTGTGTTCAAGAAAGAATGTCGGCGTAGATCATGAACGTTGGATAGGATATCGAAAGGCTTGGAATGAAGCTGGGAGAAATTATTTGACAAATGATTTTATTTCTCTTAACGAAACTGAACAAGAAAGAAATAAAAATTACCAAATGATGATGAAATTTATCGGAAAAAAGACAGCATTATTTTTCTTGTCAGATATGTTTGCGGTTGAAGCAATTCATTATTTTCAAAAGCAAGGTGTTATAATCCCAGATGAGCTTGGAATTGCAGGGTTTGATGGAAATATATTAGGGAAATATTGCTATCCAAGACTGACAACGGTATATCAGGATGTGACAGAAAAAGGAAAAACAGCTGTAAAAATAATGATAGATATTCTTGAAAATCGATTAAAAAGTGGACTGGATGTGAAACAGCCAGTTACATTGATCAAAGGAAATTCTGTATAAGTGTAGGTGAAAGAATCAAAGTCTTTGCCTGAATAAATAGATGAGCTAAAACTATTTGTTCAGACAGAGGCTTTTTTTAGATATTTTTCTCGGTAATGAAAATAAGTAAAACAAAAATAAAGATGAATAGTAAAAAAAGGTTTTATATAAAATGTACACAAAAAACGGGGAATAGCCTTGTGCATAAAGTGGGTTTTATATAAAACCATTGAAAAATAATTATGAAGTTGTTATAGTATGAAATGTAAAGAAAAGAATCTTCTGAAGAGTAGGAGGTAATGAGATGAAAAAATCAAAAAAGGGGTTTTGGATATTTATATGTCCAGCATTATTTGCATTTATAGTAGTTCAAATTATTCCGACAATTATGGGAATTGGTTATTCATTTACAGATTGGAATGGAGTCGGAAAGACAAAGAATTTTGTGGGTTTGAATAATTATATAACTACACTCACAAATGACACGCAGTTTAGAAATGCGTTTTTGTTTACGTTTCTTTTTTCGATTTGTGCGGTGATTACAGTCAATGTAATTGGATTTGCTTTAGCAATGCTGGTAACACAAAAAATTAAGGGATCAAATCTATTAAGAGGAATCTTTTTTATGCCGAACTTGATAGGTGGAATTTTATTAGGATTTACATGGCAGTTTATTTTTGTTCAAGTATTTGAAGCAATCGGAGAGAAATTACAAATAGGCTGGCTTCAAGGCTGGTTGACGAATCAGAAAACAGGATTTATAGGATTATTAATTGTTGTGACATGGCAGTTATCTGGATATATGATGATGATCTATATTGCCCAGATCCAAAATATACCAGATTCAGTTTTAGAGGCGGCTCAAATTGATGGGGCAGTCGGTTGGAATAAATTGAAATCGATTATTTTACCATTGATGATGCCAGCGTTTACAATCGGATTGTTCTTGTCAATTTCAAATGCATTCAAGTTATTTGATCAGAATATTTCTCTGACAGGAGGAGGACCAGTAAATAGTACTCAAATGTTAGCTTTGAATATTTATAATACAGCATTTGGTGAAAATAGATTTGGATTAGCACAGTCAAAAGCAGTTATCTTCATGATTGTGGTAATGGCAATTTCTATTATTCAGCTTACAATTACAAAGAAAAAGGAGGTAGAGGCATAATGCAAAAGAAAAAATCAATAAATAAGATGTTTCTTACAATTATAGGAATATTACTTGCTATTATTTTTGTGGCACCAATATTGATTCTTGTAAACAGTTCTTTTAAGACATTACAGGAAATATATATTGATATTTTAGCTTTGCCAAAACATTTCTCATTTCAAAATTATCTAAAAGCGTTTGAAAAAATGGATTTTCTTCATTCGTTGATAAATTCACTGGTAATTACCTGCGTTGCAACAGTACTGATTTTGTTAGTATCATCTATGGCAGCATGGGTGATGGTTCGTTACAAAACAAAAGTAAGCAAAGTATTATTCATTGTATTTTCAGCAGCACTTTTGATTCCATTTCAATGTGTTATGCTTCCGCTTGTTGATGTAATGAGTAAATTGCACTTAATGAATAGACCAGGATTGATTTTTATGTATATAGGTTTTGGATGCAGCATGTCAATTGTCCTTTTTCATGGTTTTATTAAAAATATTCCGGTTGAATTGGAAGAAGCGGCAACAATCGATGGATGTAATATGTTTCAAACATTTTTCTTGATTGTACTGCCTTTGTTAAAAGGAATTATGGCGACTGTTGCAGTGATCAATGTAATGTGGATTTGGAATGACTTTCTGCTTCCATCACTGATTATTAATAAAAATGGAATGCAGACATTACCATTGCGAACATATCTCTTCTTTGGTCAATTTACAAAAAAATGGGATTTGGCAACAGCAGCACTTGTGCTTTGTATGATTCCAATTGTGATCTTTTACCTGAGTTGCCAGAAACATATTGTAAAAGGAATTACAGCTGGAGTTGGTAAGTAAGAGAATTGGAGGAAGAATTAAATGCAGAAGGAATGGTGGAAAGAAGCGGTAATTTATCAAATTTATCCGCGAAGTTTCAAAGATAGTAATGGCGATAAGATTGGAGATATTCCCGGAATTATAGAAAAATTAGATTACTTAAAAGATCTAGGCATAGATGTAGTTTGGCTATCTCCGGTGTATAAATCACCGAATGTAGATAATGGATATGATATCAGTGATTATAAGAGTGTGATGGAAGAGTTCGGAACCATGGAGGACTTGGAATGCCTGATTAGAGAGATGCATAAACGAGATCTGAAACTGATGATGGATATCGTAGTAAATCATACATCTAATCAACACGAATGGTTTAAAAAAAGCTGTCAGCCAGATGAAGATAATCCTTATGCTGATTTTTATATCTGGAGAAAAGGAAAAGATGGTGGTCCTCCGAATAACTGGGGTTCTTTTTTCGGTGGATCGGCCTGGGAATACTGTGAAGCAAGAAAGATGTATTACTTGCATATGTTTGCCAAGGAGCAGCCAGATTTAAACTGGGAGAATCCAAATGTCCGACATGAAGTAGAGCAGATGATGAACTGGTGGATGCAAAAGGGCGTGGATGGTTTTCGATTGGATGTTATTAATCTGATTGGAAAGGATCAAAAATTCCCAGATGGTAAAAAGCAGGAAGGCGAGTTATATGGGGACATGATTCCATTTACTCACAATATGCCACAAGCTCATGTTTATATAAAAGAATTAAATGAAAAAGTATTTTCCAAATATCCGATGATTACGGTAGGTGAAACGTTAGAAACGACAGTAGAAGATGGAAAAAAATATTCAGGATTTAAAGAACGTGAATTGAATATGATTTTTACCTTTGAACATATGAATGTCGATAATGGTCCGAATTCGAAATGGTCAGCAGAAAGATTCAAATTGAGTAAGTTGAAATCTATTATGAACGGATGGCAAATGGGATTGCAAGGAAATGCTTGGAATAGTTTGTACTGGAATAATCATGATCAGCCAAGAGTCGTATCAAGATTTGGAAATGATCAAGAATATTGGGAAAAATCAGCTAAAATGTTAGGTACTTGTCTTCATATGATGCAAGGAACTCCATATATTTATCAAGGTGAAGAAATTGGAATGACAAATGACTATCTAGAGAAGATAGAAGATTATGAGGACATTGAATCTCTTACTTCATATTATCAGAGAACAGAAGGGATGGGAGAAGATCCTGAATATATGTTCAAATGCGTGCAGAAGAAGAGTAGAGATAATGCGAGAACTGCGATGCAGTGGGATGATAGTGAGTATGCAGGGTTTGGTGATGCAGGATGTTGGTTTACAATTAACCCTAATTATAAAACTATTAATGTAAAAAAACAGATTGAGGATGCTGATTCGATTTATAGTTATTATAAAAAATTGATTCAACTAAGAAAAAATCATCCAATAATCGTATATGGAGATTTTCGTCCTCTTTATGAGGAAAGTGAGAAAAATTACTGCTATATTCGAGAACTTGACAAAGAGAAACTACTTGTATTATGCAGTTTTTCAGAAGAGGAACAGCTTGTTGAATTACCAGATGAAATTTTGGAACGCAAAGGTATGACTTTGATTTCAAATTATGATAAATCGAGTGATTTGAATGATGGTATGGAAGATGGAAAATCAGTATTACTGAAACCATATGAAGCGAGAGTTATTTATTATAATTAAACACATAAGGAGGAAACAAAAATGAAGAGAAAAGTAGTGAGTGTGATCTTGTGCGGAACAATGGTTCTTGGAATGGTGACAGGATGCGGAAGTAGCAAAGGCGGTGACAGTGGAGATAAGGTTACAATCAATCTGTATCAGAACAAATCAGAGATTTCAAGTCAGCTTCAGGAAGCCGCTGATAAGTATACAGAAGAAAATCCAAATGTAACAATAAATGTAGAGAGTATTCAGGGAAATGATTACAACACAAATTTAAAAGCAAAGTTAATCAGTGATGATTCTGTTGATATCTATGCACTAGGTGATAATATTACAAATATGACAGATTATGTAGAAGATTTAAGTGATCAGGAATGGATAAAAAATGCAGTAGATGGAAGTTTAGATGATGTAACACTGGATGGAAAAGTTTATGGAATACCGGTCAGTGTAGAAGGATACGGATTGGTTTATAATAAAGAAATTTTTAAAGATGCGGGAATTGATGCTTCTACATTGACAAGTTATGATGCGATAGATAAGGCATTTGCTGATCTTCAGGATCAGATTGATTCTGGAAAGTTAAAGGACAAGTACCCACAGCTTGAAGCTGTTGAAGAATATGCTGCAAAGGAAACTTGGATTCCGGGACTTCATACGTTGAATGCGCCTTTGGCATGTGAGTATTCAAGTGCAACAGAATTAAGAAATTCAGATCAACTTGGCTTGAAATATGCAGATTCATTAAAGGCTCTTCTTGATTTGGAAACAAAGTATACTACATCAAAAGATGATCTTTCCAAACTAAATGCAGTGGATTATTCAAGTGAAATCGGAGGAGGTCTTGCAATCGAACGAGTTGCGGTTGTACAGCAGGGAAATTGGATTGGACCAGAATTGAGTGGAATTGATGAAGAGGTGGCAAATAAAATGGGAATTCTTCCGATTCCGTTGAAAGGGGTAAAAGAAGATTGCATTCCTACAGGAATTTCCATTTATTGGTGCGTAAACAGCCAGTCAGATGATAAAGTAAAAGAAGCATCTAAAGAATTCTTAAATTGGCTGTTCCAGTCTGATGAGGGAAAGCAGATTGTTGTAAACGACTTTGGTTTTGTTCCGGCATTTAGCAATTATGATGATGTTGAAATTACAGATCCGTTGTCAAAAGAAGTAAAAAGATATATTGATGAAGGAAAGACAATTCCGTGGGTAATGGGAGGATTCCCTTCAGGATACGAACCAAAAGCTGCAGCAGATTTCCAGGGATATTTCAGTGGAGAATATACATTTGATCAGATGGTAGATCAGTTGAAAGCAG
>OIZO01000972.1_pt1 | contig 16727 bp, 10 predicted proteins | sample 1588551 | NCBI WGS metagenome assembly OIZO01 (sample SAMN03283271) | human gut metagenome | biome: human-associated habitat; material: feces | host: Homo sapiens | place: Peru | collected 2012 | reverse complement strand
GGTCCTACACGCATGGCACTACCATTACCGCAACTTGTATATGGTTCAAAATTTCCATCTTCAGCTTGCCAAAGCCATTTCTGAAAACCGCTGCCATATCCGCCCAGAGGATGAGGATAGTTGGCTCCATACCTATAATAATACATACCGCTATCACTCTTTCTGGCTCCTTCAAGAATCCACTTTGCAGTAGCTATCGTCAAAATACTATCGTCTGTATAGACAGACCTGTCTGAGAACAAAGCGAAATCCTTTGTCTTTATATTGTGGAACTCATATATGCTTCCAACAATATCACCAATAAGACTTCCTATCATTATTTTAATTGATTAAATTGCTAAATATCAGTGCATTTAAATAACAAACTGGGAATATTTCCTGCTTGCATCTAGGGGCATTTAACAATGCACCCTGAATTAATAAAACAAATTCTTTTGCAAGATATAATTGTCAATTTGCTCTTGTGCATTTCGAATTGTTTCAAACTGTGAAGTATAATTTCTATACTCCTTATAAGCTTGGTCGTAAATAGCGTAATACTTTTTGTAAATAGCATATAAATCGTTGGGTAGCTATAAATTAGCTGCTTTTTCTGACAACATACTATCATACATACGTTTTGCATTATCTACATTCGCTACATTATCCCACTTACTATTAATTTTTGCAATACATTCATTAAAATAGGAGGTACCCATGTTTAGAACATCTCGGTATTGCATCCAACGCTTGGCCATAGTGGCATTTGTTTTTGCTAATCGTTTAACTGCAGCTTCTTCCTCAGAAGAAACAGGAATGCCATATCTTAATGTTATGGCAACGCCACGTGCCCAAATTCCTTCAGGAGAATCAGGATCATAAGTCACATGAGAATCTCTTCTGGAAGAACTGCTATATGATCTTGATTTTCCCGTTCCACCACAACGGCTACATGTGACGTGGGTATGGCCTGACGACTTCAAAGTGACAGCTCCACATGTAGGGCACTTTACTTTATAATTATTACGTACTCCATATTGAGAAGTCGATATATTTTTGACCACTTTTCCTTTTCCTCCACAATAGGAGCAAATACCTTGAGCCATTGCATAAACTACAGTAAGCAATAGCAATAACATCATCAAAGTTCTTTTCATATTCTTCTATTTTATATTCAATAATTTATAACATGCTTTCTGCATTTCTAATAATTTCCTGCTGTTTTCTAATATTGTGTTTTAGAGCAGCATTATTAGGATCTTTCTTCAGTTGCTCTTGATAGTAATCCAACTGTTTCTCAGCATTACGTTTACGCTGAAGCCATTCTTGGCGATACTTTTCATTCTTTGATGAAGAATTGCCTGAGCTTACATTACCAGAAGATACAGAGCCACTGTTTCTATAAGTCTGTTGAGTGGTATTACCTCCAGAAAGTAAAGCTTTAGCAAAACCACCAAGAATAGCCATCATTATCTGAGAGCTTTGCTCATTCTTTCTTTGCTGTATTTCGCGCTCACGCTGTATCTGAGCTAATTTGGCTTGCTCTTTACGCTTCTCTAGATTTTTAATTGCATTCTGATAGGCAAGTTCTTTCTTAGGCAAATCTGAAACTTCCAAATCTATCCATCTTAAATATAATTTCGCGTTGCCCTTATACAAAGAATCCTCTTCTAAATAAGCATTTAATATTTGCTTGGAAAGTTCAAATTGTTTTTGAGCCATCTCAAGATTAAAAGAAAAACTATTGCCAAGTTCTTCGTAATTATCATTCAAGAATTTCGTACACAATGTAATACCAGACACCTCTTTCGCGCCTAATTCATACAAAGAAATTCCTGTAAAATATTTTGCCCAAGGAGCTGAGATGCCTTCTTTTGCGTAAAAGTTAATTACTCCTTGATAATTACCTTTTTCGAAAAGTTCTTCACCTTTATCTCTATATAAGACTTTGTATTTTCTATTTTTATCGTAAACTTCATAGTCACTATTTTTTGATTTTTTTATGCTCCAATAAGCTTTTTCACTAGAATCTTTGGGATAATAATAACTAATATCAGAAAACAGACAAGGTACGCTATCAGAAAGATTATCCAACAACAAACCTCCCTTATGTGTTATCCCGGCATTACGCTTTTCATATACGATATGATTATCTTTCAGATGACTTTTATTAGGAAATGATATTTCTTTAGCTCCACTTACGATTACTTTTCCATCTGTAGAATAAAGTGAAAGGCTTGAGTTATAGGCTATTGCAAATAAATGTACGATTTCTGTTTTATATTCTACTAATGTAGTAAGCATTGTAGTTAAATTCTCTGTACCTATAAGAATATATCCAGGGAAAAAACAAAATCTTTTATCTCTTTTTTCTGCTTTTACTCGACCGCTAATATCGGTTATCATGCTATTTATCCCATCTACACAAAAAAATGATGCATCTGTATTACCATGATACAAATGGTATTCTCTTGTCTTACCGTTTTGGTCAGAACAAGTTATATCAGAATATCCTTCTGACATTTTTGGGAAATAATACACCTTGTCCATCTTCAATGGTAATATACACTGACCATCTAAACTATAGATTCCTTTTTCTCCATATTTTGAAGAAACAAAAATGTAACGAAACCCATCTTCTTCTTGTCTAATAACAGCCTTTTTGGCAAAAGATTCTTTTACCACTCGTTTCATCACAATCTTTTCTTGCTTTGTTGGTTTCACCTTACCATCCAATGTCACAATAGTCTGCGCCATACAACACCATGTTGTACAGAACAAAAAAAGACATACCAAAATACTTTTAATTGTTTTATTTGCGTTCATATTCAAATTAAATTATTAGTTTACAAATATTTACTATAGAAGTTTCTCCATCTAAACTTGTTTGGAATAGAGCGTACCTTACCGACACCCCTTTTCTATGTTTTTCGGGAGAGACACTGGATGCAAGTCCAATGCAGGGAGGTTTTCGACCTCGTTTTGATGTTACATTAGTCAATGTCAACATTCATTTCTTAGGAAAGGACATATCAGATTAGTCCAACTGCAAAAGTACGGATTTTTTCTGAGAAACGATAAGAAATGATGGAAAAATCAATGCCGTCATACCAATTTAAGACAATTTAAACCGGTTTTTAGCGACAATAACGAGGAAGTTTGCTTCATGAGTCGGATAAATTTAAAACCGGAAAGTGGCAACATTACCACTTTTCGTCACTGCAAAGCCGATTCGAGTGATATGATAGTACCGATTCGCCGATACCATCAGGTATAAAATGAATTTAGGCAGTAACGTATCCCCATGGATTTCGTTACTGCCTAAAATAAGTAACGCCCCTCTAGTATGCTGCCTTTCGGCGCGCCTGAGGGGCTTATTATCTTTAGTTGAATGAACAGTCTTTCTTTTTGTGCTGCAAAGTTAAAAACTTTTTTTGGAACTACCAAATAAAAAACAAAGCTTCTCTACCTGTATGGTTTAAATTGCCCTTTCAGGCAGCTCCAACCATACAGGTAGAAAAACTTCCCTTTAAAACTTATATATAGGTAAAATCCTGACCTTATATCCATTTTTCTCAATTACCCTTTCCTCCCTCATCGTGACAATGATTAGATTGGAGCATTTGAGTTCTCCGGCACATTCTATGATGCTATCTACCTCACGCTTGAGTGTCCGTTCGGAAGAAAGATCATAACATACCTGAATGAGACTCTCTACATGGGTACCTTGCCTGGTCACAAAATCCGTCTCCTTATCATTACGGGAACGGTAATAGAAAAGAGAGGTTTCCGTATGATACCCCCTGCGAACCAACTCGATAAAGACCTGATTTTCCAGTAACCTGCCCAAGTTCTCACTCACACTAAAAGCCTTGGCTTCTACAAAACCATTGTCAACCACATATACTTTCTGTGGAGCCTTCTTCATCATTTTCAACTTGTTGTTGTAACGTGGCAGATAATACAAGAGATAGGGCTCTCTTAAATATCCCATAAACTTCTTGGTGGTTGCTACGCTTGAAAATCCCAGCGTTTCTGCCAGTTCGTTGGCACTGAATGGATTGCAGAAGTTAGAAACCAGATACATGGCCAGGTTGTTCAAATCCTCCACATTGCGTACTTTATGGCGCTTGGCAATGTCTTTCCAAATGATGGAATCAAAGAGTGTGGAGAGATAGTTTTGGGTCAGGCTTCTTGCTGCTACAGTCTCTGGATAGCCACCATGGTGCAGATAGTCTGCAATAAGCGAGAGGTCTGATGCGCTGTCTTTCATCTCTGATACTTCCGAAAGATTTCTGTGGTTCCAGATAAAGAATTCAGAAAGACTGAAAGGCAGCATCTCTATCTGAATATATCTACCTGTAAGCAATGTTGCCATTTCGCTACTCAGCAGTTTGGCGTTACTTCCCGTAATAACCATGTTGATTTCCATGCGGTAAAGCTTGGAGACCCACAAATCCCAGCCATCCATATTTTGAACCTCATCAAGTAGAAGAAACTCGAAGTCGGGATAAACGGCAAGCAGAGTTTCCCAAACCAAATCATCGTCCCAGGCATTCAGTAACTTTCCGTCATCAAAATTCAAATAGGCAAAGTTCCTGCCCTTCAACATCAGCAAAGCCTCTGTTGACTTACCTGTTCTTCTTGGCCCTGTTATCAACTTGATTTGCTTACTTGCCAAAAGCTCGTCCACATCATACTTGGTATGACGTGTAAGATAAGGACGGGAAAGCAGAATATCCCGTTCCTTTTTCTGGTTATTGATTATTGTTCTCATTTCTCGTCCGTCGCATTGATTAAACCGGGGGCAAAGATACGAAAAATATTCAAAATCTCGTCCGTATTGAATAAAAAAGTACTGATTTTATTCAATACGATGAACAAAATGAATAAAAACAATACTTCTTATTGGTATTTGAAGCTTGAATGTACCATAGAATCTTGCAGAAATACAGAACTTTCTGCGAAAAAATAATCCCTATGCATGCCAGGTAAGACCAATTGAGAACCTGCGTATGAAATGAATTTCGTATCTTTGCACCGTCAATCAGAATGATGGACTTCGCCCGCGCAAAAAACGGACGGACCTTGTTAACATTAAATCTAATAGGAGACACAACTATGATTCTTTTCAAGATTCTGAAGAACATGAACAAAGAGATGAAGGAGGCATACGGAAAGTATTATGCCTACCCAGTGATTACCAAGACCGTGGATATCGACGGACTCGCTAAGCAGATGGCTGCCTACAACACTGGCTTCTCGGAGGGACAGGTGAAGGGTATGCTCGCCGATATGGTGAAGCGTATCAAGGAGAACATCACCAACGGATTTGCCGTGAAGATAGACGACCTCGCCATCTTTACCTGCGGCATCGTGAACAAGGAGGGCGCTACAGACAAGGCGAAGTTCTCCGTAGCTGCCAACATCGAGAGCATCAAGCTCCGCGCTCGTGCCACCGGCGAGCTGACCCGAGCTAACCTCAACCGAGAGGCTTCGCTCATGGATATCGAGAAGCTTGCCAATCTTTCAGGCGCAGGCACTGAGAATGGCACTCCGGGCAATACTCCAGGCGGCGGCACCACAAACCCTGGTGACAAGAAGGATGAGGAGAACAAGAACCCTGGCGGAACCGGCAGCGAGGGTACTGGCAGTGAAGGTACCGGAAGTGAAGGCACGGGCAGCGAAGGTACCGGAAGTGACTCTGGCCACGTAAATCTGTAAAAGCAGATGAAACTCCGGCCTATTTCGTTACACTGAAAAAAATGAAACACTACCATGGAAACACCTAAGAAAATTACATGGGTCAGCATCCTCTATGCCGTGATACAGGCGATCGTGGCTGCTCTTACCGCTCTCGGCGTAAGCTCCTGCACACAAATCCAGATGTGATGTCTGGCACCCATGAAATCATCTAAAAAAATGTAATGCTATGATCAAAGACTCTTATCCTATGAACATCGGTGGTGAGCTGATAAGAAATGAACTGAAGCTGCTCACACGAATGGAACAGGGAAACCTGATGGGAGGAAGCAACTCCGTAAGATTCCTCGTTCTGCACTGTTCTGCCACGAGATGTAACCAGAGTTACACCGTGGAACAGATGAAGAAGGACCACAAGTCACGCGGATTCATGACCATCGGCTATCACTTCTATATCCGTCGTGACGGTACGATGACGCAGCACCGCAGACTGCTGGAGGTGGGGGCGCACGCTCGCCCATACAACCGATGCTCCATAGGCATCTGCTATGAGGGCGGACTGGACGAGAACGGCAAACCTGCCAACACGCTCACCCGAGAACAGTATGACCGACTGCATGACCTTTTCTACATTCTGCATCAGCTCTTCCCGAATGCAAAGATAGTGGGCCACCGCGATTTGCCTGGCACTACGCCAAAAGACTGTCCTTGCCTGGATGCAGCAAAACTGTTTGGAGACATTGATTCATAAGGAACTCCGGAAAAGGAAGACACGGAAAGAGACTCCAGAAACGGACTCCGAAAACGGAAGACTCGGAAAAGAAGAGGGTGCGCTATGAGATTCATAACCCACCCTTTTCTTTTGCCGCTTATCTCTCTTTCTCTTTTGCCGCTTATCTCTCTTTCTCATTTACCGTTTATACCTCTTTTTCTACACTTTAATCCTAAAAAAGCTAACAATTCGCACAAAAGTTCTGCTTTTTATAAATTCTTGTGAACAAACATGCAATTTTATTGTCTTTTTATAAGATAAATGAAAAATTATCATTATCTTTGTAATCGGTTTAAAACATATATGATACAATATGAATAATTACAAGTACATCAAAGCAAAGGTTTTACGAGTAGATGAGGAAGAACACAAGTTCGTCATCGAAGTGGAAAACAGAATCTACAAGGTAGCACAGATTGACTTCCAGAGAAGGCAACCCGCCCCTGAAAGGCTCAACTGTGTGATGATTACCACCCACCTGGGAAAGGTTTTCATAGCCCAGAACATTGAGCACCTGATGAGAAAACACTACAAGGAAAATGATGAGGTAAACTTCAAAATCAAGATGGCGCTGGGAAACTTCTACCATCTGGAAGATGAATTCGGATTCACCGCCATGCTGAAAAGAGACATGGTGATCAATGCCGCCCTGACCCCTATGGTGAGATGCCGAATCATGAAATTCCACCAGAAATACATGGATGTGCAGCTGGTAGAGGTGCTGGGCGCCGACAAATCGGAATTCTCAATGTCTGAAAAGGAATTCTATGACATCATAGGAGATGAAACCTGGAATACACAGGAATTCAGAAGACTGATGCTGGGAGATACGCCATCGGATATCTTCGACCTGGAATGCCACAGATGGATTACGGGCATATCTGACACCCTGAACCAGGACGAACTGCAGGTGCTGCTCAGACAGATACAGACCCACTGCATGACTACGCTGGAAAGCGAAAACCTGCTGCCACGATGCAAGGAGGCTGAACGTGTGCTGCTGGAACAGCGATTCACCGACATCATCGAGCTGCTATCCTATTACATACAAGCCATCGAAATTCTGAGAAAGGGAAAAGCCGAGGAAACCATCAGCAGAATCCTTTCTACCCTATCTACATGCGCCTATATCTACCATCCGAGAAAGCAATTCTGCATCATGCAGTGCATCTTCATGCTCGACTTCTCGATGATGGAGAAATTCATCGACACCATACTTTCCACCCTGAGAAGCCATGAGGTGTATCTGTGGAACAGAAAGCCTTTCCAGATGCAGTGGCTCAAACTGCTGCAGGGATACGTGGATAATATCTATAGCCAGACAGACAGACTATCGAGCGACTTAAACACCAAGGAAACAATGATACAGGTGCTTATCATGGAACTGATGCTCGGCAGACAAGCTACACATAAAATTTATGACAGTTCGCTGAACCAGGCTCTGCTCTACCGACTGGTTTCGCTGATGAACGTGAGCGACCCTAACAAGACGCTGCAGAAATCGTTCCTCTCGCTCTTTACGCAAGCGGAATTCGATGCTGCCCTGCCATTCAACAACGATGATGCCTTCGTGCTCTCGAACATACTATGCTCGCAGGACAACGAGAACGTGGAAAGCATTGAACCCGCCAAATATGAAAGCGAGATGACTCTGCTCACCGTGAACGAACAGGCCATCAACATACAACCAAAAGACCTGGATAAGGAGAATCTCTATCTGCCGCTCTCTGCCCGAATGGGCCTGTGGCACGGACTTTCCATCCGACTGGACGAGAAACCGCCGGTGAAACTGCGCGGAAAGGTGGGCACCACCATCGAACACTACAAGGAGCTGTGGGAATACATCAACCACTCGCTGTTTGCACAGAAAAGAAAGACTTCGAAGAAGAAAAACAGCAACCTATACAACGACGACGAGACGGTGATTATCGTAACCAAGCAGCTGGCTGGACAACTGATGTTTGAATGCCAGGTGGTGGAAGACGGATATGAGGGAACGGGTACGCTGGACGTGCTGAACGATGTGGTTCCGTTCTTCCCGGGCGATGTAAACCTGCAGTCGTTCCAATACCAGGGCATGCCGCTGCTGCTGCATGCATACGTGAAAAAAGTGAACAGCGACGGCACCTACCAGTTTGCCATGCGCGATATGATCAGCGAATATGAAGACGACGTGAGAGTGAACGACCTGTTCTATAACTCCCGACTCACCTGTCTGCTCTGCAGTCAGGTTCCTGGCTTGCAGCGGGTACCGGCAGTGAGCAGCGAAGGCTTCTCGGTTTCCATAGCTCCTGCACCAGGCATGACGATAGACGACCTGCAAAGAGGCATGATAGTGGAAGTGGATAACATTACCGAGGGAACGGGCGACTATCTGTACGGCACCTTCCTGCGGGAATCACCAGAAAGCAGATTCAGTCTGGGCGAAGCCTTCCACAACCTGATGCTCGGCTATGCCAACCACGAGGTGTATAACCCGCAGGCCGAGAAAGACGAACTGGCGGATGCCGTGGTGATGGACAAGGTATATGTGGCGGAACTGATGGGCATCATCGATGCCAAGGCTACCCTGGAGGAGGATAACATCAAGGCGTACAACTATCTGAATTTCTGCCGCCTGCTCGCCATCATGATAGACAGCAAGGAGCGCACCAACTATTACGACAGCCGACTCACCCTGCTGGAACTGCTCAACGACTTTGCGGCACTGGACAAGGTGGATACCAAGAAGATAGAGCACATAGCAGAGACGGAGCCGGAACTCTTTGAGCGCAATGCCATCCTGCGCCATGACTTCATGCAGCTGAGAATCATAGGCTGCCTGGACAGCGATGAACACTACGAGGAACTGTACCAATGGAGCAGTCTGACGGAAGACCCTCAGCTGCAGCAGCTTGCCGCCCTGGTGCTATCGCACAACTTCGTGAAGAAATCGGGGCTCCTCACCCAGGCAGGCGACATCCTCGACAAGATCAGAGCTCTGCTGAAGCTGCATAAATCTTCTTCAAACAAGAAGAACTATGGCAAGGAAGACTTCCACACCGAATTCAAGACTTCTATCGTATATCCGGAAAACTCGATGAAGGTGGATGTAACGGCTCAGACCGTGAAGATTATGCAGGAACTGTGTGCCTTCCTGAATGCCGAAGGCGGACATCTTTACCTGGGTGTATCGGATATAGGCTATGAGATGGGTCTGGAAGAAGACCTGAAGAATCCACTCTTCAAGGGTTCAAGAGATAAGCTTGAGGTGTATGTGAACAACCAGATAGTATATTACCTGGGCCAGGAGGGCGCCCACTATGTGCATACCCACTTCGACGATGAGGTGAGCAATGCCGTGCTCATCATCGACATAGAACCATGTCCGCACCCTATCGCCGTGAACTCGGAATACTTTGAGCGAATGGGTACATCGGCACGAAAGGTGAACGATAACTACAAGGACAAGTTCTTTGCCATCAGAAAGCAGTGGGCTGAAGAGCATGTGCCTCATCTGGCAGCAGTTACACCAGCAAGCACTGCGGCTGAACCTGCGGCTAGCGAGAAGGAGAAAGAGGCTAAGACTACTGCCAAGCTCGTGGAGTCGGCACCTATCACCGACTATATCCAGACATCGCGCCTGCGCAACAATGCGCTGCACGACTACGAGGAAGGCTATCGCCCTGTAACCGCCGTAATCTGCCTGCTCGACACCGATGAATATAAACTGCTTGACGAAGACGACTGGCAAGACTATCGCCTGAAGCTCGCCGTTCACGAGGATGAGGAAGAAGGCTGGCTGATCATGGTATATGAAAGCGGAAGAGTATGCAAAGTATCAATGGCGGAACTGCTGCAGCGCGAACGAGGCAGAGTGTTCAAGAGATATGCAGGCGAAAAACTGATCTTCGCCTCCATTGCCACCGATAAAGATTCGGTATGCGTAGGATTCGTTGACAGCAAGAACAACCGCTACGTAAGATTTGACGACGTAGATAGATTCGAGCACGAGAAAATGCAGGCAGAGGGAGTGCTGCCGATGGATGTGCCGAACGCCGGCGTTCACTATGTAGAGGTGATTCCGCAATCGCAGGTTCCCGTGAACAGAAACATCGGCAGAAAGACCATCGGCTGCATCCTGAAAACCGTGGAAGGAAAGAGATGCATGGCAGTGCTGCCAGATTGCGAGATGAAATAATCCAAAGGCTTTGGTAAAAGCTTTTGAAAATGTTTTGGAAAAAAGACTTTGAAATAAAGACTTTGGAATAACAAAAAAATGAGGGCTGTATCCGGCGGGAAATTTTCCAAGGATACAGCCCTTTTCAATGATGATGAATATTTATGTGTATGTGTGGTAAACCATCATATTGATATTAATAACCAGGATTCTGGTCGGCAGCCGACAACTGGTCGTTGGCATCGATGGCAGCCTGTGGGATAGGACGGAGAAGCTTCTGTCCTATATACTGCTTAGCCTTGCCTTCTATCTCGTGGTTATATTTGTTGCAGCGGTCAACCAGAGTCTGGGTTCTGCGCAAATCCATCCATCGTGCACCGTTACCGAAGTTCTCGCAGGCACTCTCGTCAAGGATATTATCGATGTTGACTGTTCCTGTGAGTGCAGGAAGACCAGCACGCTGGTGAACTTCATTGAGGCGGGCCAATGCCTTATCATTAGCATTTGCCTTCATATAAGCCTCGGCTGCTACGAGATACATCTCTGACAATGTGATGATATGGATATCACGATAGCAGGTATTCTTCTGGTTAGAAGCAGTCTGGCTATCATCAAACTTCTTGCAAGGATTTGAACCGTAAACCAACTGCTGGTTGTCGTAATAATCCATATCCTTGCCATCCATATTCTGTGCCTCCTTGGTCTTTGAATCCATCGGGATGCGGTAGGTATTCGCTCTGTTGGCTGGATCTTCTGCCTTCCATGCAGCAAAGTCGGCATCGGTTTCATACCATGCAGAATAGTAACGGGTTACGGGATATCCCTTCAGAGTTTCACCATTCTTATACCAGGTCCAGTAACCTGTGCCGGAAGCATTACCCTTGTTTACATCTGGCAATTCCTTCATGAAGGTAGCATCGTAACGCAGGTCGCCCTTCTGGAAGCAATGCAAGGCATAGAGAGTTGGTACATAACTGGAAGTTGTTGCCTTGATAGGATCCTCGGCTCCACCCAGATAGTTGCAGTAGTAGCCGCTCCATTCTGTACCACCTGATGTGGTGTTGTTGGCTGTGGCGAGATCATACTCTACGTCCCAGAGGAACTCTGCATTGTCATCGCCAGAACCATCAGCCTTCCAGAGGTCGGCGAATGGGGTAGTCAGCTTTCTGCCGGCAATTACCTCATCGGCAAGAGAAGCTGCCTTGGCAAAGTAATCCTGCTTGCCGAGATCCCAGGCTGCAGAGAGATAGGTCTTGGCGAGGATAGCCTTGGCTGTTTCCTGACTGATGCGGCCGCCACCCTTGGTAGCTGTAGATGCCTCGAGCACGTTCTTGCCGATGACATCCTCCAACTCGCTGATGATGTAGGCATATACATCTGCAGCAGATGACTTAGGATAACCCATATCGGCTGTGGTGAGGAAATCCTTCATGATAGGCACACCGCCGAAGTTGTTTACCAGGAGATAGTACTCGTATGCTGCCAGAACACGTGCCTCGCCCACGAGCTTGTTCTTCAAGGCATCATCTATCTTGGCGCTCTGTGCATAGTAAGATACAGAATTGGCTGCACGGATACCTGCATAGAGATAAGTATAGAGATTCTTGATATCACCATTTTCTGGAGTCAAGGTTTCATAAGTGTTCAATGCCTCATTCATCTTGTTGCGGGCATCGGCATACATATCTGTACCTGCAGAAAAGCAGCTGGTGAACAGAGGGGCTGCATAGATGTTCTGCAGACGCTGGTAGGCATCATTCACCAAAGTGTTGAAACCATCCTTGGTAGCGAAGGTTTGCTTGTCGCTCACGTTCGACTTGTTTTCTGCGTCCAGGAAGTCGCTGCAGCTGGTCATGGTACCCATGACGCAGGCAGCGAGAGCTACGCTATATAATATCTTTTTCATAATTGTTTCCTTTAATTTATATGAAGTTTAGAACTTAATTGGGATGAAGCTTAGAACTTCAAGTTGACACCAAACTGATAGGTTACAGATGATGGACCACCATTCTGCAGGTTCTGTGAAGCCCACTCAGGGTCGAAGCCCTTGTAGTTGGTGAAGCAGAATGGGTTCAGGATATTCATGTAAACACGAAGATTTCTGATTCCTGCCTTGCTCACTACGTTCTTTGGCAAGGTGTAACCCAGGGTGATGTTCTTAACCTTGGTGAAAGAGGTTTTCTGATACTGGAAGCCTTCTCCCTTGGCAGAACCCTTATCGCCGAAGTAACCACCCATGGATGTATCGCTGTTGTTTGGATAAGGATACTGTCCGTAGTGGGTCTCTGTGGCGGTTGTAATCTCACCTGTCTCATGGTTGATGATCGGTGCTCCTGCAGGGATGTAGTAATCCAACTTCATGTGAGCATTACCACGGTCGCTATACTTCATATACTTCTCATGGAAATAGCTGCGTGACCAGAATCCGCTCTTGGTATAGAACATGATGGAGAAGTCGAAGCCCTTGAAATAGACATTGGTAGAGAGACTTCCTGTCCAGCGTGGATCGGTGCAGCCATAAATCTGCTTATCGCTGTCGTCAATCTTGCCATCGTCGTTCCAGTCGTTTACGGCTACCTGACCTTCATACCACTTATACTTACTGCCATACTTCTCGTAGAATTCCTTCAGGGTATAGTGCTTGTCACCATTCATGGTGTGCATAGTTACACCCTTGTCGGTAATCACTTCGGTGTGGGTATAGTCGCGGAGCACGTTCAATGGCTCACCGATGAACCAGTTGTTGGCTACCTCATCTACCTTACCGTTACTCAACTCCTTAATCTTGTTCCAGTTGCGGGCAAAGTTCACGTTGGCACTCCAAGAGAAATCCTTCTTGTTGATGATGTTGAACTGCAAACCCAACTCGATACCTCTGTTCTGGACAGAACCTACGTTGAAGGTAGATGTCTTCTCACCAGTCTCCAAAGGCACTGAACGCGACATGATCTGACCATCAGAAAGACGGTTGTAGAAGTCGGCTGTCAAATTGATGCGGTTCTTCAGGAAACTCAGGTCGAGACCGAGGTCAAACTCCTTCACCTTCTCCCAAATGAGAGCTGTATTCACCAATCCGTTAGGATAATAACCCTGCACTTCCTTACCATCGATGGTTACGTAGGTAGGACCTGTAGCAGAAGCGATGGTCACGTAGTCGCCCACATTGTTGTTACCTGTAACACCGTAAGATACACGGAGTTTGGTATTATCGAGCCAAGAACTGAACTGCTTCATCCATGCCTCATCAGAAATGCGCCATGCTGCAGCTACAGAAGGGAACCATCCCCAGCGGTTGCCATCGGCAAAACGGGAACTGCCATCGGTACGGAGTGTAGCTGTGGCCATATATCTTCCCTTGTAAGAGTAGTTGGCACGGAAGGCAAATGACTCCAGAGATGACTCGTTGTATTTGCTGGAGAGATTTCTATCGCCGCTGGCTGAGCCCAGATTGTGGAAGGTGGTATGGTCGTTGGCAATGCCCTTACCCTCCTCATACTGATACTCGGTGTTGCTCTTATAGAGTGAGAAGAGAGCCATGGCACCAACGGTATGATCGCCGAAGGTCTGGTTGTAATCCACCTGGTTATCCCAAGTCCAATCCATGCGGGTGGTATTGGCCACGGAAGCAAAGTTGGTCTTGTTCTTCTGGTAGTAGGTAGAACCAACGTCGTTGCCCTCGTTGATACCTGTGGCATAGAAGATGCCCTGGCGCTTGTGCGAATAGTTTGGAGAGAATGTTGTGGTAAACTTCAATCCCTTCATGATATTGGCACGCAGATATAGGTTACCCATCATGGTATATTTCTTGGTCTCGTTGGTATAGTTACCATCATAGAGGTCAATCAATGGGTTGTAGGTGGATGTGAACTGTGCATCCGACCCGAAGGCAGCCTTGGCACCTGGGTTAGGAATCAGATTGCCATCTGCATCTGTAGGAGATACGAATGGGTTGAAATAGAATGCATTCACGTATGGTGAATAAGTTCCATCGGTACAAACATCTTCTGTCTTACTCATAGACAAGTTGACAGAGAAACCAGCATCAAAGACTTTGTTGAGCTTGGCATCCATGGCACCCTTCAGGTTGAAACGCTCATAGTCGTTGCCTTTGAATACGTTCTCCTCGCCCTGGTAACCCATACCTACACGGTAGTTTACCTTATCTGTAGCACCGGCAGCACTGATGAAGTGGTTCTGCTGAGCTGCTGTTCGGCTCACCATCTTCTTCCAGTCGTAACCGTCGAAACTTGGATCCATCATCAGTTCGTAAAGCTTTGAATCCTTGTAGCTGGTTCCTCCCTTACGGGTCAGGAAGGCTGAATTCAAGTCGGTATTCTTGATGATGTAGTGTGGATGTCCATCGGCATCAACACCCTTGCGGCTTGAACCATCGTAGCTCTTTCCGTCGAGCGTGGTATATCTGGCAAAACGGTAATCCATGAATTTGTTGGCACCCATAAATTCTGGCATACGGGCCAACTTTCTTACGCCGTAATATCCATCGTAAGAGATGGTGGCCTTCTGGGCCTTGTCTGAACCCTTGCTGCCCTTGGTGGTGATCATGATGACACCGGCTGAAGCACGGGAACCGTAGATGGCGGTAGATGATGCATCTTTCAAAACGTCGATGCGGTCGATATCGTCTGGGTTGAGGAAGTCCATGTTGTCGCAAACTACACCATCAATTACATAGAGAGGCTGAGCCTGCTTGTTGATGGAAGCCTGACCACGGACCTGGATATTGAAGCCTGCACCTGCACGGCTACCAGACTGGGTGATGTTGACACCTGGTACTGAACCTTGCAACGACTCGGCAAGATTGGTTGTACCGCGGGCGGAAATCTTATCGGAATTTACAGAAGAGATAGAACCGGTTACATCACGCTTGCGCATGGTACCATAACCAACGACAATCACCTCGTCGAGGGCGGCATTGTCGTCTTCCAGAACAATGTTCCATGATTTCTGTGAACCTACCTTCACCTTCTTAGGCTTGCAGCCGATATAGCTGAAAGTCAACTCTGTATTTGGGGTTGCACTTTGAATGGTAAACTTACCATCGAGGTCAGTTATACCACCCGCCTTACCGTTCTGATCGGTAATGGTAACGCCAATCAGCGGTTCACCGTTGGCATCTAATACAGTACCCTGGATTGTTTTCTGTGCAAAGGCAGTAAAACAAACCGAACTTAATGCAAGTGCCATGCTGGCACGTCGTAGTTGCTGATACATAATGATGTTTGTTTTATAGGTTATTATTCATTTTCAAGTATTGGTCTTTGGAAACTTACTAGCGATTGCTCATCGTTGCTCATTTACTTCAGATCATTAGGAATCTTAGAATTTTGATGTTTATCTTTGATTTCTGCTACAAAAGTAATAAATATTATTTAAACTCACATAATTTTAATAAAAAAAACTAACGTAAACGTTTGCGCAAACGCTACATATCAAATCATGCTGCACGGATACTAAAAATCAGCGAAATCCGAGACCGAACAGGTCAAAAATCTGCGTCATCCCAGACCGAAGAGGTCAAAAAATCTGTGTAAATCTGTGAAATCTGTGGGAAAAAGAAAGAATAAAATCTGCGTGAAAACAAAAAAGCCTCAGAAATCTTTCGAAATCTGAGGCTCTTGATAAAAGAAGGCGGCTACCTACTCTCCCGCATTGCATTGCAGTACCATCGGCGCAAGTGAGCTTAACTTCTCTGTTCGGAATGGGAAGAGGTGGGACCTCACCGCAATAACCACCTGATAATGGGTTATGACGTATTTGCACACAAGCAAACTGTTTATCAAGTAAAGAACCACCGTCCCTCTCGATTCAATCGAGAGTCAACAGCTGAAACTATGAACTTTCCTAAAGAAAGTGTTCGGGCAATTAGTAATGCTCGGCTTTGACATCGCTGTCTTTACACCTGCATCCTATCAACGTCATCGTCTTTGACGACCCTCAATGGAGTTCTCATCTTGCGGCTGGCTTCGCACTTAGATGCTTTCAGCGCTTATCCAATCCAGACTCAGATACCCAGCGGTGCGCCTGGCGGCACAACTGGTAAACCGGAGGTCTGTCCATCACGGTCCTCTCGTACTAGTGACGGCACCACTCAAA
>OIZO01000971.1_pt1 | contig 16729 bp, 14 predicted proteins | sample 1588551 | NCBI WGS metagenome assembly OIZO01 (sample SAMN03283271) | human gut metagenome | biome: human-associated habitat; material: feces | host: Homo sapiens | place: Peru | collected 2012 | reverse complement strand
ATTCTCAGGCAGCTGCTGGTGTAGAGCAAAAAACTGCAACTGTTGATGCAGCTTACAATACCGTATCTGCTGCCTTAGGTCAGGCATTTGTTATAACATATGGCGACAAAGTATACACTGATCGTAGTGATGTCGATAATAAGACTGATAGTTTAGCTGCTAATATTGTAGAATACAAAGTTGATGACAATGTTAAGGGAGAAGTTACCAGTGATTCCGTTAAAGTTAATGGAACATATTTTAATGTTTCTAAATTAACTCTTAAGATTGAAGTATCTCCTAATGTTTATACTAACATTGATATTGATGTAAATGTAATTAAATCATCAATTACAGTAAAATAATTTAGATTGAATTATTCATCTAAATTATAAAAAAATCCCTCTGTGCATTGCACAGAGGGATTTTTAATAAACTTTTCAAATAATCAATACGGATTATTTTACTGAGAAGTATCCACTAATAGGAGCTTCTACTGCAAGCCAATTTGTAACTATTCACAAATCTTATATCAGTTTTTAACGTTTACACAAAACTTGAAACGGTCTCTCTTCCTTATTTCTTCAATACAAATGAAGCTTTATTATCTGTCAAACTATCTTTTCCGATAAATATTTCGAATTCTCCTGCTTCGCTCTCATAGATTCCATTCTCCGTCAAAAAAAGAAGCTGTTGTTCTGTTATGGTAAAAACTACCTTCTTTTCCTCTCCCGGACGAAGCGTAACCTTCTTAAAATCTTTCAATTCTCTGACCGGACGCACTACAGAAGCCGCAATATCATGGATATAAAGCTGCAGGGTTTCTGTTCCCGTGCAGTTTCCTGTATTTTTTACAGTTACCTCCGCTTCGATCTGTCCCGATGTATCCATCCATGTCCGATCCAAATGAATATCTGATACCTCAAATGTTGTGTAACTCAGACCGTATCCAAATGGATACAATGGCTCATTTGGAATATCCAGATATTTCGAGCGGAATCTGTCTTTATCTTTGCCTTCTACATGTGGGCGTCCTGTTGAATATTCATTATAATGTACCGGTACCTGTCCTACACAGTATGGAAAACTCATCGGCAGTTTTCCGCTTGGATTATATTTTCCAAATAAAGTGTCCGCAATTGCCCTCGCTCCTTCTGTTCCAGGCAGCCACACCTGAAGGATGGCTTTTGCCTTTTTGTTTATTTCACGTATGTCTAACGGGCGTCCTGAAAATAAAACCACTACAATATTTTGATTGACTTCCGCAATTCTATCAAGCAATGCTTCCTGTACCTCAGGGATTCTGATATTTGCGTTACTGGTTGCTTCACCCGACTGTAAACGGTCTTCTCCTATTGCAAGTACAACAATATCTGCCTCTTTTGCTGCCTGTACTGCCTCACGCAGCATATGATTCTCCTGCTCCTGCGTATAAGATTGCTGCTGCTGTTCTCCAAATCCTTCCAGACATACATCCGCCCCTAACATTGGTGATCCCTGGCAAAATGTACTGTTTTCTGAAACGTACTGTTCCTGTACTGCCTCATGCAGCGTCATAACATCTTTTGCATCTGCGATAAATGACCATGCTCCAAGCAGGTTTCTGTTATCTACATACGGACCAATAAAGGCAATCTTTTTCTGTTGCTCTAAAGGCAGGATATGATCCTCATTTTTCAACAAAACAAAAGATTTTTTTGCAGCTTCCCTAGCCAGTTTCCGGTGCTCCTCACATAAAATATATTCCTGTTCTTTTTTCTGATCTGCATCTTTATATGGATTCTCAAAGAGCCCCAGCTTATTTTTAAGCCGCAGAATACGAAGACATGCCTCATCTATAAGTTCTTCTCTTATTTTTCCATCCCTGACCATCTGACACAGATTTTCACTGTAAATTCCTGTCATCATATCAATATCTACGCCTGCTTCCACTGCACGCGCTGCTGCTTCTTCTCTGTCTGCACAATATCCGTGGTAAATGATCTCCTCGATGGCTGCCCAGTCTGATATAAGCACACCGTCAAACTTCATCTGCTCTCTCAAAATGTCCCGCATCAACTTTTTATTTCCGGTTGCCGGGATTCCATTGACTGTATTAAAAGATGTCATAACCAGAGCTGCTCCTGCATCTATTCCAGCCTGATACGATGGCAGATAGAACTCTCTGAATGTATGTTCTGAAAGTTCTACCGTATTATACTCCCGCCCTGCCGTCGGTGCACCATATCCCGCAAAATGTTTGACACATGCTGCAATTGCATAGTTATCTTTCAGGCTGTTTCCCTGAAATCCACGCACCATTGCTGCACAGAATAAACTGTTCAGGTAAGGATCTTCTCCCGTTGATTCCATGACACGTCCCCATCTTGCATCTCTTACCAGGTCTGTCATAGGTGCAAATGTCACATGAAGACCGCTGACCGAAGCCTCCTTTGCTGCCACAGATGCACACTGTTCTGACAATCCCGGTTCAAAGGAAGCTCCCTGCGCAAGCGGAATTGGAAACACCGTCTTATAACCATTTATGACATCTAGCATAAACAGCAATGGAATATGGTGCGGATGCTTTTCCATATAGTTTTTTTGTATACTTTTCAGGGTTTCAGCGCCCATGGATCCGATGACTGATCCTGCAAGATTTACATTGTCTTCTGTAAATCCCTTATCCGCCATAGGACCTGTGACAACGATTTCACCATTAAAAAATCCTCCTGTCACCTGACTCATCTGATTTACTTTTTCTTCCAGAGACATGTCTCTCAAAAGTTCTGTTAATTTCTGTTCTGTCATACGTGTGTTTCCTCTCCAAATTTCCTTCTATATTCCAGTGGCGTCAATCCTGTATTCTCCTTAAACATTTTTGTAAAATAGGAAAAATTACTATATCCAATATGTAATGAAACCGTATTGATTGGAAGACTGCTGCCACACAAAAGTTTTTTTGCTTCGTCTACCCTTTTCTGCAATATATAATTGCTTATAGATACTCCCTTTTCTTTTTTGAACATCCGAGACATATAGTCTGTATTCAAATAGACTAATTCTGCCAGTTCATCTCTGTGTATCTCTTCCCTGAAATGACTGTCAATATATGCACATATCTGATCTGCGACAGAGTCTTCTTTTGTGATATATAATTTATATCCAACCGCTTTCCGCATCAGATTTTCTACATACTCCATCATTTCGTTAAATCCATTTACAGCACCGAGCATGTAATTCTCACTCTCTTTATCTGAAAAAAGTGCATTGGCATAAATCCCCATCTCGGACAGCCATACATACACCATCTGTGTAACATCCGTCCTTAATGACAGCAAAAACTGCCGTGTGATCATCTCATTCTTCCTGACTGTCTCCAGATAACTGCGTATGCTTGCTATGACTGCTTCCACTTCCTCCCCTGCCAAAAGTGTTTTCCATGTATCCAGCTCCGGATTTTTATAGACTGTTCCACTTGGCTGGAACTCATACAGATATATAACCTCATTCCATACCGACAGACTGCTTTCACGCATCTTCTGCAAATCGTCAGCCTGTGCGGTCACTTCAGAAAATCCACTCCAATTTCCCGCTCCACACCAAAAATAGGAATGTACATGATCTGTCATCCATTGCACAAAATGATTGAGCAGATCTTTTTCCCTTATTTTTTCTCCTTCCTCCGGCATTTTATCCGTTGACAGAACCACCCAGTATCGACATTCGTTTTCACAAAATATGGTGTCCACTCTGGCATAAAAGGAATTAAATAACTCCGTCAACACATTTTGCATGACAAATTCGATGGTGGAAGGTTCCCACTTTTGTGTCTCTTCCGCTTTATGATCCATATAAAAGCAGATCAGTTTAAAATATATCAATCCATCCTGATACAGATCCATCCTTTTTGCGGATTCGCAGAACTGGTTTTGTGTCATGTTACCGCTCAATAAATTTCTCCAGATATCCTTTTGCAGGATTGTCCGGTCTTTTTCCCACTGTTCACTCGCTTCTGTAAGTTTTTCTATATGTTTTTCCTGAAGCACTGCCTGTTCTGCTTTTTTTAATGCTTCTTCCAGTTTTTCAAAATCAATTGGTTTTAGCAGATATTCAACGCTTTCCAGCTGTATCGCACGTCTTGCATAGTCAAATTCCGCATAACTGGTCAAAAAAATAACCTGTATCCTGAAATTCTGCTCCCTCACCCATTGCACCAGATCAAATCCTGTTGCAGCAGGCATCACAATATCACTCTTTTGACTCTTTTAAATTACTGCCGGTGCGGAATAATACTCTTCTCCTGTGTCCAGACATATGGCGGCGAGTCTTCCACCCGGATAAGACGCCCCGCAATCAATGGCTATGTGATTGTTCCGCCGGAAAATAAAGCCCGGATCAGGATTATCTTTGATCATCTGCGTCGGTGTATGTCCTGTTATAACATAAGTATCCTCAAAATACTGTACATCATAATCTGCTCTCGTCCATATCAGCTCATGAAGTGAATAATCCTCTATGTCCTTTTGTGGCGAATAGTTTCCTAAACCTGCATGAACTAAAAGATAGTCTTTGTCACCTACTGATACCTCTTCGTATATGAGTAATTCCTTTATAAAATCTATTACACCCATTTTACCTTCTGTATCCAATTTGCGAAACTCATCGATTGTTGACTTACTTCCGTTATACTGCCATGTCACCAGATTATCCAGCATTGTTTCATCCAATTCTTCTATGGACTTATCCGTGATTTCTTTCATCAGAAACTCCAGGCATTCTAACGCCATAAACTCATGATTCCCAACCATACATATAGCATTTGGCATGCAAACCTTCCTCTTCAAATAATATTTTAACTTCTTCAAAGGTATAGGTTTCTCCTCCATCAGGAAACATTCTTTCCATCACACTGAATAGTATTCTTCTTTCTGTATCCTTGTAATCGTTTTCTCTCATATCGTCTCCTCAATATCTACAACAAGCATTCGATGATCACTTATATTCCATTTTTCTTTAAATTCTTCATCTGATTCAGGAATCATACTCATCGTATATTTATATCGTTCAAATAACCCCGATGTTACCAGTGCATAATCCACACGGCTATCTGTTTTGCAAGTGATTGCAGCATCTTTACCCCCTTGTTCTAACCAAAGATCTCGTATATCCACATCTGATTTAAACAAAGGAACAAAACTCTCATATTGGTGAGTTCCTCTTTGATATACGTTTAAATCACCAATAAATATTACCTTTTCATCTTTTTTGTCTTCCAAATATTCCTTTATATCTTCCCACTGTTTTTCTACTTCCTCTGCACGTTTTTTTTGGTCGTCACTGTATCTATCATCATCTTTAGGATTAAATGGCATGTGTGCATCAATTATATAGAAATCCTCATATTTGAATACAAATATTCTACCATCAAAATCAAACTGTGACTTCACTTCCTCATACGCATTATTATCACGGCAAAAAGCGCCTGTACATAATGGTCTTGGTCTTTTATCTGTAATATAATTACATTTTAAAGCATAGTTTCTTTTTCTCATTTCTTCTTCAAATTTTTTTGCTGCTTCTGAATTTATATAATACTCTTGAAAAAGAATGATATCTGCATCAACTTCGTCTATTTCTTTAAGAATTGATTTGTAAATTGATCTACTGTTAATGGCATCGTTCCAACTGCTTAGAGCCTCTTTATATGCTTTTCGTACATTTCCGTCATAATATCTATTTGCGAGTTCTTGCTTCATACCTTCAAATGTATCTACATCGCCTCCAAAGCTATTAATATTCAGGCTAACTATCTTCATCTCTCATCCTCCTCATACCTTTCCAATGCTTTTTTCAGTGTTTCTTTAATCTTGTTTCTATAAGATTTCTCTCTTTCTTTTCCACTATCAAGAACCTCTACACATCCGCTGTATTGCAATACCCAAAAAGTAAAACTATTGAGATTTACTTTAAGTTCTATGTCATAATACTTACTTTCATCTGCATCATATCCTACAACCTTAAAACGATCTGAGAACCAATCAACAATCTGTGTAAATTGATCTGCATCTATACGTATTCTTACTCTCTTGACCTTACCTGTGAACATATACGGATTTTCCATTCTATATTCGAATAAATCATTTAATTCCGAAAGTCCTGCCTCCTCTTTTGTAACAGCTTTCGCCCGATTGATTGTAACGTCTGTCATCAAATCAATTCTGTACAGCTTATATTTCAAGTCTGTACATCTCTCCGTTTCTAGATCTACTGCCAACATATAGTAGCGTCCATTAGAAAATATAATATCAAATGGTGAACAAATCCTGTGTACATCCTCTTTATACTTCTCCGGTGTCTCTGGCAGCACCTTTCCATGTCTTCCGTACGGTACCAGCCTTACCTTCTGATTTCCATAATCATACACGCACAGATTAAATTTTATCTTTTTCCCCTGCTTAATCGCCTGTCTGATTAACCGAACTTGCTGTAAGACGCGACTTTCAATATAACCAGCTTTTTCATCTATATCATCATCTCCAACAAAATACGGCTGATTTCCCATACGATGACGATAATTCGTCAAATCAGAAAATCTCTTGCCAACCAGAAATGTAATCCTATCTGTGGAACGATAGGTGACAGATTTAAAGAGGATAAATCTATTGTAAATGATTATCGAAGAATACTCGATACACCTACTGGTAAATGCTACTCTTATATTTCTGATGAAGAGTTATATAAAAAATATCATAATAAGATACCAGTATTCTTTATAAAAGATATATATAGAGACAAGTATGTTGATTTGAATGAAATTGAATGATGAGATTAATGGAGAATAATCGACTTTCCGCTTATAATTTACCTTGATATCAATGCTATCTTCTGTCTCATCCATAAAGTGAATCCAATTTAAGCAGCAAAACATCCTCATCCGCTAATTCTGTCTTTTTCATAGAATTCTTTTAAGGATGCTAACTCTCTTTCTCTGCCAATAAACATAGAAATCACCTTTCTGCAAATTCGGTTTGTTTTTATTCAAATTGATTTTGTTAAAATTGATTTGAATAAAACATAACATATCATATGATATCTCGTAATCCTCTTTTAATTTTCCCTGACAGCATGATACAAAAATTCAGCTTCATCAAAAGAAGATGGACTATAATACATATCAATACCATCACTCGATTTTTCTAAAATGTAATACTCAAAAATAACCGTATCATCTTCATACACCTGTGCCGGGTATTCCAGATATACTTTGTTTTCCTCTTCATTTTTTACATTTGTTTCATTTGCCAGAAATCTATAGGTGTCCTCCGATTCATAATCAGAAAGATCAATGCCATCCTCTGTCGCTTCAATCATTAATCGACCTGTTCCATAATCGGAAGTATAATGATACGTTCCGATCATTGCTGATAATTCTTCAAATCCTGCATCAGATTCTGAATTTGTGCCCTTTAAATCATCTCCAAGATCAAAATCAGACGGATACACATATTCATCAACATCCAAACTTTCATGATCAAATATATGATTGTCTGATTTGTTGCTGTCTGTGCAGGCTGCAACCAACATCATTACTGCAAACACCAAACCGATTGTGAATGCCATTTTACAATTTTTCATAATACACTACCTCAACTTCACGATTATCATATCATGTGCAAAAACGGCACATGATTAACATTCATCGTTCGCCGAATGCATAAATGCATTCTTCTCACTTGCACTCCTTATATCCTAAAATCCTTCGTATCTTTCGACATGATATTCATGGAAATGCTGCACTCTGCCAGATGTTCATAATTCACTTCCAGCTTATAATCGACTTTGATGTCAATATTATCTTCTGTCTCATTCACTTTGACATCCGTTGCATTGATTCCCACCAAAAGATTTCCGAATGGTGTGTTGTAGTAAGACATATTTTTCTTGTTTTTCTCAAACATCATATGTACGTTGGTGACACCTTTTTTCGTGACATCCAGAAAATCATCATTCACTTTGATAACGCTTTTCGTCACGCCGTCAAAGCCTTCCTGCACTTCATCATACAAAATATAGTGCTTTCCATTTTTCTTATAGTAGTTTCCGGTTGTGATAATCTCCACCGGACCGTTATCCTGATCTTCTGCAAACTGTAAACCACTGATTTTCACAAGTACATCTTTTGTCATTTATGTAAACCTCTTTTCTGTTTTGCGTCATTGTCTTTTCAAGCCATATATTAGCGTGTTTCTTATAATTTAGCAAGCGTAAGCTTTTTGAAACATTGCTTTCTTATAAGTATGCTGATTTATTTTAGTTTTCAGCCAGCTTCTCCAGATACGGATTCAGCCACGAAAAATATTTCATTCTAACCTGATAGTCTCCTTCTGCCAGCACCTTCTCATACTCTTCTGTGGTCAGTACTTCACGCAGCTTTTCTCCTGCTTCCTTATCGACCACCTCATACATACTGTCTGAAAAACACATGTTAGGATACATCACACACCACCAGTTATGTCCGTTTCCTTCTCCGATCACAATGCGAAGTGCCTCGTAATCTCCCGCCGGAAATGTGTAGCTTCCATAGTTTTTTACCGGAAACGAAGTGTGTTCCAGCTCCGCTGTCACATCATAGTCATAACCGTTTTCTGCGATTGTCTCTGCTGCGGCTTCCTCAATTTCACCGAGGCTCTGGCGTACAACCAGCTCACATTCTTCCAGATTTTCCACAGCTGTCAGTTTTTCCTGCATAAAACTTCCCACCGCATCACGCACTGCAAGTTTTAAGTTCTGGTCTGCCTCGCTGTCGCTGTTCGCCAGCACATGAAACCGCAGTACTTTGTCCGAAATCGTCTGCTGCAGTCTCGCCTGTCTTGTATACAAAATACCGCATCCCAATGCAGCGCACATCAGACTTCCAACTCCTATGTATCCAATCCATTTTCTTGCCATAATTCAAATCTCCTTTTCACTTGCCAAAATATTAGGCGTTTGCGAAACCCATCCTACTCTTCTTTCAATTGTTCAATTTAGATTTTCATGAGTTTCGCAATTGTCTATGCTAAAATAGATAAGTGCGAAACTCGCTCATAAAATATGTTATATTGCGAAAAATAAACAGAAATATAGTACCACTGCGAGTGACACATAGCGGGAGCGTGTCTTGAATATTTTTGTTCATTTTTCGCAATCTTCATAACCTAAATTCGAGTTTCGCTCATCGACCTTCTATCCCTACATTGAATAATTCCCGAAAACTTTGCATTTATTCCGATTTCCAGTTTATTTTTACCAGATATTGGATTTTGATGTCTTTCTCATAAGCGGCAGGTGTGTTTTGATACTTAAAATACCATGTGCGGTTATCGGCGCCGAGATTCCGGTAACTGTTAGTAATATCGATTTCTTTCTCAAGTGCATGTGCAGCGATCGCATTCAGATAGTCCTCCATCCGGGTGTTGAGAAGCTGCTCTTTTTCACTTGCGGAAACTGTGCCGCTTAAGATTTCGCCTTCTCCTGTCACAGTCACTGCGACAATCTGCTCTGTCAGACCTCCGACACCGATTTTTTCTGTTTCTTTGACTCGACAGGAAGCTGCATCCACTTTCACATAAAGTTCCGGTGCAAGTTGCAAGGTGTAATCATCCGCAAAGTTCTGCGTGAAGAATGCTGCACGCGCAGTATCCGTATCGACAAGCCCTGCCGCCCTTCCACGTTTCCAGACTTCGTAGGCTGTAATCTGCGGTTTCCCGGTATCATCCTGCACTGCCCCGGACTGCTCTCCCTCTATATCCACAAAAGGAATATAAAGTGTCTCTAAGTGATTAGCGCGCTCCTCATAGAGCATGCCAAGCGTCGGGTAAGCTTTCTGGTCAATGCCCGATGTGTTTTCCAGCAGTTCTTCCAGATAATTTCCAAGCAGCACATCAAGTTCTCCCTCTGTCTGCGCCAGACGGTCACAGCTTTCCGTCGTCATCACATAAGCGTTCCACGGAACCTCTTTTTCCTGCTCCAGCATGGATAGCATATCTTCCACTTCCGCCTCTTTTTCCAGAAAAGACCTCTCAATGAGCACCACTTTCAAATGGTTGTAATCCACCTCTTTGTTTCCTGCATACTCATGATTCAGCCACACATTTTGGAAATCGTCCTGATCTCTGATATTCAAAAGAACCGGGAATGCCTTATCCTCAAGTTCTGCGACATTGCACCCCTGTAAGAAAAGACACCCAAACAAAAAACATACCAGCACCAGCACACGCACTTTTTTCTTATGTTTTTTTCTCTCTCCGGTCAGACACAACAGTACCGGCACGCCAACGACAAAAGGTGTTCCAATCTTCCACAGCAGGAATGTCACGCAGTCCAAAAACTGCTGGTTTCTGTAAAACAGCACTGTCACGCCATACACCAGAAGAAGCAGAATGAGATACGGCAGCATTCTTTTTTTCCCTTCCAGATAACCGCCGCAGTCACGGATCACTTTTTCAGCCAGATTTCCACTGTAAAAAACCATGCTGTTTAGCATCGCATACAGCGTAAAAAACCAGATGCTGAACATAAAAGCATCCGTCCTCTTCAAAAATCCGCCCGTCACCTGCACGCGGCTCATCATCGTGACCGCCGGAAATTTCATCTGAGCCAGTGCCCCGACGCCAAACAGCCCGATCAGGATCAGGTACAGTGCTGCAAATACGCCGCCGGAAAACCAGACCGCTTTTTCTGCTGCGCCAACGCATTTCTTACGATCCGCAACATATTCTTTCAGGAACAGTACGATCGACACCATGGAATAACAGAAAAGCACATAATAGCTGCCGCTTAACACTTCTTTTCCATCCGCCACAAAAATCGGGCTCCAGTAGACAGGCTTTACCTCCCTGCATGCCGCAAATAACATCAGAAACAGCGGTATCATCAGAAACCAGAACAGTATCTCGTACACTCTTGCCCTGCCCTCGATTCCACCTGCCATTCCATAAAATGCAAGCAGTAATATCAACAACAGCACCAGATAAAAGCTGATGTTTTCCACAAGCCCATTCAACATCAGCGTGGAAAACAGATACGCCGTGTACGAAGCCATAAGGATAAAATACAGAAAATATCCGCCCCAGAGCACATAACCACATACTTTTCCACACTTCTGCTTCAAAAAGTCGGGATAACTTGTTTTCATGCCTTTCAACAGATATCTCAATAATTTCAAGTACAAAAACGTGGACAAAATCCCCGCCAGAATGCAGAAAATCCCGTCGCGCCCTGCCGTATCTGCAAGCATTGTCGGCAGTAGTAGCGTCCCCATTCCAAGAAAGTCATACGTCAGAAGGCGGAACACCTGTCTGCCCGAAATTTGATTGTTTTCTGAGAACATACTTCCCCCCTATCTCTTCTTTGAAAACGTCAGCTTTGTCCGCTCCTTCGGATTTGCATAAATCGGACGTTTGCGCAGTTTCCGGAAAGGCTGCCGCCAGATAAAATCCCGCTCATCCTCATAATTGTTCAAATCTGCTCCCACAAACGGCATGAGATACGGGATGCCAAAGCTTGTCAGATGCGACAGATGGGTGAGCACCGCAAGCAGCCCAAGCAGCATGCCAAAGTAGCCAAGCCACGCACAGACCGCAATAAAAAAGAATTTCAGGATACGGAAGGCTGTGGCAAATTCTTCGTTCGGTATCGCAAAAGAACATAGCGCAGTAAAAGAGATGACGATCACCACGATCGGACTGACCAGATTCGCCTCTACCGCTGCCTGTCCAATGATCAGTCCTCCCACGATTCCGATGGTATTTCCCATTGCACCGGGAAGCCGCACGCCCGCCTCCCGCAAAAGTTCAAACGACAATTCCATGATGAGTACTTCCACGACTGCCGGAAATGGGACACCCTGCCTCGCCTCAGCAAACGACAAAAGTAGTGTAGTTGGAAGTATCTGTGTATGAAAATTAGTCACTGCAAGATAAAATCCCGGCAGCGTCATTGCAAAAAAGGATGCGAGATACCGCAGGATCCGCCCGAACGTCGCAATCTCAAAACGGCTGTAATAATCGTCACTGGTACGGATAAATGAATTGTAATCTGTCGGCAGTATCAGACCGATCGGAGAATTATCGCACATCACGATCACTCTGCCCTCTAATACCGCCATGGCCGCCCGGTCAGGACGCTGTGTTGTCTGAAACTGTGGAAATGGCGAATACCATTTTTTCTCTGCCAGCTGTTCTAACATTCCGCTGTCTAACATCCCATCAATCGTGAAATCCTGCAGCCTCTTTTCAATTTCTTTTACAAGTCCCGGATTCGCAAGATCCTCCACATACACAAGATAGACGTTCGTGTTCGATCTAATCCCGGCTTTCAGTCCTCTCACTTTCACACGGGGCGAACGGATCCTTTTCCGGATCAGCGCCGCATTCTGCTTCACAGAATCGCAGAAACCTTCATTGGAACCGCGGATTACTTTTTCCGAATCAACCTCTGTGATCCCCATGTTCGGATAACCGTCATCCGGTATTTTCACTGCCCGGTCAAAACCATCCACAAAAAGGATTGCCTCCCCGGTGAGCAGACCGCTCACAGCCTCCTCAATGGTCGGAAAATATGTTGCGTCCGAAATTCCAAGCGCATTTTCCTGCAGTGTACAAAGGATCTCATCCCTTGTCAGTCCATTTAAGTATTTTAAAGTCTCTCCGAGTGCGGACGTTCCCATGTCCACGGACACTTCTATAAAGGTCAGATAACAGGCGGTATCCTGATTCCTGCCAAGCTTCATCTGCTTCTTTTTAATATCCGCACAGTCATGAAAATAAAATTCCATTTCCTCTATATTTTGCGTTAAATCCGTCGACACCGGACGCTTACTATTCTCCGACATTTGCAGTTTGTTTCCTTTCTATTTGTTTCCTTTCTATTTGTTTCCTTTCTATTTGTTTCCTTTCTATTTGTTTCTTCTATTAAAAAAACTGCCAGCAAAACTCCCAAATACAGTAAATAATTATGAAAGATGAACAAAAGCTTGAGAAGACACTGGGTGAGCCAAAATCGAACAAGTTCGATTGGTCCTTAGAAGGCAGGAACAACGCTATGTTGTGACTGGCTTCTTAGTACCGCTGTGAGCGACACGTAGCGAAAGCGTGTCTTCGAAAATTTTGTTCATTTTTCATAATATTCACAGTGAAGATTGGAGTTTTGCCGCTTAATTGTTTTAAAAAAATACGAAAGAGGATAAGCAAAATGCTTATCCTCTTTCTAGTCTGTACGTTTTTCCATTTTTTATGCAGTTTTCCAGTCCTTTGGGCGGTCACTTCTTATTCCTGCTCCTGGATCATAGCCTTAACTGCGACTGCCTGATTCTTCACATGCTGGTGCATTGTCTCTGTCACCTGCATTTTATTTTTGCGGACTAATCCCTCCACGATGTCTTTGTGCTCCTTCATGAGCGTCGGGTAATTATTCTCGTCCTTCAGATATTCTACACGATAACGGTACATCTGCTCACGGAGATTATTGAGCATGTTCACAAGCTTCGGGTTTCCGGTTGACTGATAAATAATATCGTGAAACTTCACATCTGCCTCTGCGATTTTTTTTACATTATCCGTCTTAGTGGATTCCTCAAACTCATGCATGGTCGCAACCAGTTCCTCTAACTGCTCCTCAGAAATCTGTTCGCATGCGATTTTAGCTGCAAGCTCGTCCAACGCTTCACGGATCTGAAGGACATCTTCCATATCCTTCTCCGTCATTTTTGCAACCTCTGCGCCTTTTCTTGGGATCGTAACGGCAAGTCCCTCCTGCTCAAGCATACGGATCGCCTCACGGATCGGTGTACGGCTGACACCAAGTTTTGCCGCAAGCTGCAGCTCCATCAGCCGCTCGCCCGGTTTTAATTCCCCTTTTAAAATAGCCTCTCTTAACGTGTTAAACACAACATCTCTCAGCGGAAGATACGCATCCATATTCAATGTTAAATCTTCTGTCATCTTTGATACCATGCCTTTCTACTTACGCGCGTTATTATAAATACTCGTTAAATATACCTGTTTTGCAAGACCGGAGGCTTTCATCGCCTCGTATGCCTCTACTGCCGTCGCTTCCTTGTCAAAAAGACCGAAAACCGTCGGACCACTGCCACTCATCATGGCATTCACAGCGCCATGCTCCATCATGTGATCTTTGATGTCTGCAATCACAGGATAAGCCGGGATTGTCACTGTCTCTAAGACATTTCCCATATCTGCTGCAATTTTATATAAATCTTTCTCTCTGATATCTGCCACAAGCCGGTCAATATCCGGGTGTACCATATCAGAGCCTAACTTCAGATTCTCATAGACGAACTTAGTAGAAACACTGATCTGCGGTTTTGCGATCAAAACAGGACATTTCACCATCGGCGGAAGCTTCGAAAGCTTCTCTCCTATGCCCTCTGCCAAAGCCGTTCCCCGCATAATGCAGTACGGAACATCTGCACCGATCTTCACACCGCGCTCCATCAGTTCTTCCCTTGTCAGTCCCAGATCAAAAATCTGGTTCATACCATATAACACTGCCGCTGCGTCCGTGCTTCCCCCTGCCATCCCGGCAGCTACCGGAATATACTTGTGCAGCCATACATGCACGCCATCTTTTATCGCAAACTCATCCTGCAAAAGCTTTGCCGCTTTATAGACAAGATTGTTCTCATTCGTCGGCAGAAAAGAAAGATTCGTTTCCATCGTGATCTCACCGGAAGTATTCTTCGAGATCTCCAGCCGGTCAAACAAATGAATGGTCTGCATCACCATGCGGACCTCATGATAACCATCCTCTCTTTTTCGTACCACATCCAGCCCAAGATTGATCTTAGCCAGCGCCTTTACTGAAATATCCTTCATCGGTTAGTTTCTCCTTACCAAAATCGCCGCTAACACACATTGATTGTACTTAAAATAAAACTTGTTTTTTTTATGTTTTTTGTATACAATTAATATCTTATCATTTTATGTCCAAAAGGTCAATCGGCACTAAACTTTTTTCTTTGCCAGTCCGATATAATTAACAGAACCATGGAAGGTTAATAACTATTCATTCAGGTGGCTGAACATTTTGTTTTCTGTAAAAACAAATGCATCCAGCTTCGCCAGACAAGGAGGATCATATGGCAATCAATTCCATTAACACTGTGACTGCTGCCACAGCAGCATCTACACAGACAACAACAAAAACAGCAGAAAAGACATCCGAGATAACGAAAAAGGCAGATTCTTCCAAGACAGCTTCCGGTGTCATTTATGAGAAGAGTTCTGACTCCAGGACAGATAAGGCTTCCAATAAAACAACAAGCAAGACCGACAACGCAGCGATCGTTGCAAAGTTAAAAGCTGACGCAGAGCAGCGCACTGCACAGCTCCGCAGCATCGTTGAGCAGATGATGACCAAGCAGGGTGTTGCGATCGGCACCGCAGATGATATGTGGAAATTCCTTGCAAAAGGTGATTTTACCGTATCAGCCGATGTGAAAGCACAGGCACAGGCAGATATCGCAGACGACGGTTACTGGGGTGTAGAGCAGACTTCCGACCGTATTCTTGATTTTGCAAAAGCTTTATCCGGTGATGATCCTGACAAGGCAGACGCTATGTTAGAAGCTTTCAAGAAAGGTTTCGAACAGGCAACCAAAGCATGGGGAGATAAACTTCCGGATATTTCCCAGAGAACCTACGACGCAGTTGTCGAGAAATTCAACAAATGGAAAAACGGAACAGAGGATGCTTCCACTGAGGCATAATCCATAAAAAAGACCTGCGTGTACCTATGTCATGCGAACATCATGACATTGTACACACAGGTCTTTTTCTTTTGCTTTTCAACGGTTGAAAACTAACTATTATTCTCCTAAAAGCTTCTCAATGCTTGCGAGCTTAACGCAGACAACAAAGATGTCGATCGCAGTCGTAAGATCTTCCAGGCTTGGATAGGATGGTGAGATACGGATGACAGAATCATGCGGATCTTTTCCATATGGGAAAGGCGCACCCGCCGGAGTCATCACAACCCCTGCTTTTTTTGCTTTTGCCACAACATTTTTTGCACATCCATCCAGTGTCTCATATGTGATGAAGTATCCACCCTTCGGGCTGTACCAGCTTCCGGCTCCGAGTCCTTTTAACTCTCTTTCAAATGTATCCAGGATCATTTCAAATTTTGGACGGAGAGAATCTGCGTGTTTGCGCATATGCTCTGTGATTCCGTGGATATCTTTGAAGAAACGGACATGGCGCAGCTGGTTTACCTTATCATGGCCGATGGTCTGGATCTTCAACTGTTTCTTGATATCCTCTAAGTTGTTGGCAGAAGTTGCGATCGCTGCCACACCGGAACCAGGGAATGTGATTTTGCTTGTAGAACAGAATTTGTAAACCATATCCGGGTTTCCTGCTCTCTTGCATTCTTTTAAAATCTCGATCAGATGATCCTGGTTAATATCATATAAATGATGCACGCAGTATGCGTTATCCCAGTAAATACGGAAATCTTTTGCTGCCGGTTTTAATCTTGCAAAACGGCGAACTGTCTCATCGGAATAAGTGATTCCCTGTGGGTTTGAATATTTTGGCACACACCAGATACCTTTGATTGCCTCATCTTTGCTTACGAGTTCTTCCACCATATCCATATCCGGTCCGGTCGGAAGCATCGGTACGTTGATCATCTCAATGCCGAAATATTCTGTGATCGCAAAATGTCTGTCATATCCAGGTACCGGGCACAAAAATTTTACTTTATC
>OIZO01000970.1_pt1 | contig 16740 bp, 13 predicted proteins | sample 1588551 | NCBI WGS metagenome assembly OIZO01 (sample SAMN03283271) | human gut metagenome | biome: human-associated habitat; material: feces | host: Homo sapiens | place: Peru | collected 2012 | reverse complement strand
AATCCGTTCACTCATTTCTCTTTGATAGTCGTATAGCTGAATATCCTTCATATCAGTATTTCCTCGGCAAATATGCTGAGGGTATCTCTTTCATTTTTCGTGGATTCTTTCCCCATACGTCCTGCAACTTCAGATACCATTGTCTTCCTTTGTTGTACTCGCCCTCCACGTAGTACACTTTGTCTGGTTCTTCCTGCAATATCACATATTGTTCCATAAACATGAACATTCTATTGTTCACGGCACATCCCCAATCGCGCAGCGGTATGCCGGCGAGTTTCTTATTCTTGTAGAAATAGTAGTTGTAACCGACCTTCAGCAGTTCCATAAATCCCATACGTTCCACTTGCGGACGTTTGTCAAACTCTTGCATGGTATACAGATTTACCCATGTTGTCTTCTTTTCTCCTTCAAACACAACTTCCGCTATATTGTCGTCGGAGAGCTTCACTTTCTCCAGTCCTCTTAGGATGATGTGATTATTGTTGTTGCTGATGGCATACTCGTTGCGCATGAAATGTTCACAGACGTATGCGTCCTTGCTGTTGAACTCCTTTCCCTTGTTTTTGTTTACGCCATAATAGACGTATGTCACCATATAGTACTCGCCATTCACTTCCTGCTGTATACTGCCCTGCTGCTTGCGCTTTTCGCCTGTGATGTAGGTAGGTTCTTCTACGGGTATTTCGGTCAACTGGTTGTCGTTGTCTTCACACGGATAGAAGTACTGCTTGATGATGCCGGTGGCACATTCACTCCACGGATTTCTCCTGCCGACATACTCCATGCGCTCACTTCTTTCATGCAGCGCATAATAGCGTGTCACGCCATCCACCGTTCGGTATACCATTCTCCATCCCAAACGCACATCATTGGTGGTTTTGTAGATGCCTTGCTTTTCTATCGTTCGGATATAGACTCCATCACCAATATATCCGCATTCCGTCTTGCGCAAGTTGCGTATCGTGCGGTACATATCTGCCAATTCCTGCATCTGTGCCTGTACTCTGGGTGCGTCATGACGTGCTATCACCACCATGATGTCGTTGTCCATGTCCATCCGTTCTCGCTTCTGACCGCTGTAGCATGCTCCAATGGTTTTCAAGGCAAAGTCTTTTTCCATATTCACCTCGCCCATGCCGCTCTGGTTGCCAAGGAACATCGCAGTCCAGTTCCATTCCGTGGTGGGAAGTCCAAACAGTCGGTACAGTCCGACATTGTCCAGGATGATGCAGCATTCCTTGCTCTTCGCCACACGCAGACCACGTCCTACCATCTGTAGGTATTTCGCCAACGACAGTGTGGGTCTTGCCAACTGGATGAACTCTACATCGGGACTGTCGAAGCCTTCACCGAACAAGTCAACATTCACCAATACTTGGATGTTGACCATTTGTTCTGATGCCGTATCTGTCTTGTCACCATTTTCCGTACTCAATGGTTTGTTATCAGCATCAGACTTCCTCCCCAACGGCTCAGAAAGGCTCAAAGAGGCATAGTTAGGCTTTCGATCAATGCTTGTCCCCTTAAACCTCTCAATGATGCTCTTCCTTTCCGCCAACGGTGTCTTACTGCTTATCGCCACGGCTTCTATTCCTTGCTCTCGAAAATACGCAGCAATATGCTCTGCATGTTCTATATTGATGGCATACACGATACCTTTCTTTCCTGCTGCGAAATCCTTTATGGTCTGATATAATCGTTCAATGGATGGCTTGCAGTCCAACACATCCTGCATCTCTGCGATGCTATAATCTCCATCGGTGGCTCGTTTTGACATTCTGTCAATCTTCTTCTGGTCTTCACTGCTCGGATTGAGCGACACATAATCGAAGTCTGACAGATAACCGTCTTTGATAAAGTTGGAAATGGAGTGGGAAGTAAGCAGTACTTCAAACAAATCGGTGAAGCCCCGTTTGTTGAGTCTGCAAGGGGTGGCAGTCACTCCGAGTTTCTTTGCCTCTGAATAGGCATTCATCATTTCGGCATAGGTCTTTGCCAGGGTATGATGTGCCTCGTCTATCACTATGAGTGATGGTCTTTCCTCCAGCTCTTGATAGTGTCTCGACAACCACTGTATAGAGAAAACTTCTATAACGTTTGATTTTTCTCTTTCTGCATCAAGAGAAGTGCCTAATCGTCTCTCAAGCGTTTCCTTTATTTGCTCTACTAATTCACGCCTATGCACCACAATCCATACACATGGATTCTTCACTCTTCGTTCTTCTCTCTTCACTACTTCCGAAATCAGAACGGTCTTTCCTGTTCCAGTAGGCATCTGTACCATCACAGATTGGTGCGTTCCAAACGCATCCTCTATCTTCCGTAACATATCCTTCTGGTATTCGTACAACTATATTTCTTTTCTCATTTGTGTCTTTTCCACAAATTATTATCTACGCATCAAATCAATTTCATGCGCTTTATCTCTTCCACGTTTTCCCTGATGAACTCACTGACTTTCTTGCCGTTGTTTGGGTATATTATGCTTATTCGGATGCTGTCATCCAACGCCCCATACACCTCGTCCACCAATTTATTGAATGGGCTATCCTTACATATATCTGGCAACCATAGTATTACGTCTTCACGCTTTACGGTTACATGATAGTCCTTTATCGGATAGTGTCCCACCAATTCCCTTATCTTCTTTTCTATTTCAACACTATTCATAACTTTTATCATAGATATATTTGATTAATCCAATATTCAGAGTGATATAATTTGGATCTTATAGAGTGATTTGTAAGCTCCAACGGTTTATATTCTGTTTGCGATTGTATGTATTCTCAATGCACAGTTTAAAAGCAGCAGTGTTTTTTATGTTATGCGGTATCATCAGTTTCGCATACGCCAACGGTTTTTATTCTGTTTATCGCCGTATTTGTTTTCCGAGTGGCACATCGTGCCACAGCTTTGCATTCAGATAAAGCAGTCGAGAGTTCACTCTCGTAAGGCTTTATATGAATGAAAAGCAAGTCGAAGACTTGGAAAACAGATACGGGGTTTATCTCGGTTTTTGTCTAAATTCCACCTTGCAGCAGCTTTTGTCTAAAGACCACCCAGTAGTAGGTTCTTGTCAACCAACACCCACTGCCCACTAAAATGGCAAAGCCCCTCTCGGCACCCCATAATCCGTACAACTCTCCATTCCCTCAATCTCTTTCCACGCCTCATGCAAATAAACATTCACATCCTCTGGCAGTTTTCCTTCTTTCGCCAACTTCTCAAATCCTCTATCAAGTCTCTTATGGCATATTCTGGACTGTACATATCATCAAAATACTCCCAGTGCCTGTCTATCACGAAGTGTCTACACATGGATTTTGTCAGTTGCAGAAACATCGATACTGCCGCCTGGTATTCTCCAACAGCAAGCAACTTCTCGATATTCTTGTTCTCTTCCAACATCAGTTGCCAGATGCTATAACAGTCCCAATCCACATTTCTTCTGTTGAAGATACGCTGTTCATAGTCCTTGTTCAATGGTATCAACGACTTGGCTTCTTTCTCTGCTTCCAGCATCTGTCGCTCTTTCTCCCGTCGTCTTCGCTCAGCCTCTCTTGCTGCGCGTTCTTCTTCGTCATTCATCTCTCGCTCGATCTTCACAGGTTCTCCCGTGAATTTCTTGTTTGGTGCCAACATCTGTATATTGTTCTGCACTCGTTTGAAATCATCAAATCGTGACAGATGCGTAAAGATGTAGGTGAAGACCTCTTCTCGCTTCTCCTCGTTGTTCCATGCTGCCACACTATCCACCAAGGCTGCAAAGCTCGCATATATCAGTTTGCCGATACGTAGCTTGTATTCATTTAGAAAATCTCTAATGTCATCCCGATATATCAGCATTGGCAGATGTTCACACAATCCCATGGCAATAGCATACGCTGCATCTGGCCGTCCTTTTGCCAACACTGTTGGTATTGATTTCTTCTCCCAACGCTCCAATAGTCGTAGCATATACATGAAGTCGTCTTTGTCATCAGGGAAGAAGGTCACCACTTGTTGAAAGTACTTGGCGTATGCTTCCTCCAGGTCTATGTACAATCCCTTGGGCACATAGTCTATCTTCGGACGTTCCATACAACTTCTACGTCTGCGCACCTCGACTGCTTCAGCCAGTCTTTTCTGATGGGCAAGGCGTTCTTCTTCATTTTTACGAACCGCTTCCAATTCTTTTTGGAACTCTTCCGTCTGCATGGTCTCTGCACATAGCAATTTGCCTATCTGCTTTGACAGGTATCTGCTCCATGCCTGATAATTACTTTCATCCACGCAATCGGGGCAGGGTATACCACTCATGCTCCATGTATTCTCAGACAGGTAGAAAATCATGCTGTATCTTTTCTTTTTGCTCATATTCTAAGTTTTTATAAGGAATATGGGGTGATAGATTCTTCTTAGTGATTTGACATAAACCATAAAAACCGATTGTTGGCGCACTTTGCAAGTCCCAACGGTTTATCTCGGTTTATTGCCAGTTTGTTTTTCTGAGTGGCGTGTGCGCCACTACTGATGTGGGGCGGACTTTCCGTCGAGAGTTTACTCTCGTAAGGGAAGTGCGAACCACAGCAGTAAGCCGAAGGCTCAGAAAAACAGACTGGTGTTTTTACTCCGTTTTTGTCTAAGCCCACCCATCATAATAATACGTCCACAATGCAAAACGAGGAATTTTACGCTTTTTATGCCGTATTTTGAGAAAATCCCGTAATTTATAGCGTTTTAAGAATTATTTTTTCGTACCTTTGCAGCGAAATAAACATTATAATGTCATCGTATGCTGATAGATTTTACAATTAGAAACTTCATGTCTTATAGGGATGAAGTTTCACTTAGTATGGTTGCCAGTACGACCGTAAAGGAGTGCGAGGGCAATAATGGTACGTCCAACGTGTCTGTCATAGACAATAATAAGCGTATTCTCAGAACTGCAGCCATTTATGGAGCTAACGGTTCTGGCAAGAGTACGGTTATTGCCGCTATGGATATTTTTAAGGCTATGACCTTGCAGTCGTTTGTTGATGAAAACATTGTAAAGCGACTGTCAAACCTTTACTATCATTTTGATACGGCTTCTGTAAATGAACCTATTTCCATGCAAATGATATTTGTATGTAACGAAGAACGGTACAGGTATGGCTTTGAGATCAAGCAGGGGAAAGTTCTGACTGAATGGCTTTATGTGTTGCTGAAAGGTAGCACTAAGGAGAGTTATTGCTTCAAACGTGACGGACAAGAAATCAAGGTTAACTCCAAGGTGATGAAAGGAACGAGAGGCGTAACTTCTAAAACAAGAAGCAATGCTCTTTTCTTGTCTACTTCCGCACAGTTCAATGTGGAAATGGCTATGAATGTAAAGGAATGGTTCCGCAAACGCTTCAATATTCTTTCTGGTCTAACTGACAACACGTTGGCTTACACGGCTCATGCTTTCATGCATAATCCGTTAATCCGAGAGCAGATTTTACAAATGTTGGGGGTCGTGGATTCTTGTATTAAAAATGTCAATATACAAGAAAATATCAAGGAGGTTAATACGCAGGATTCTCCATTTGAAGTTCTTTCAAGATTGGGCATCAATTTCCAGAATGATGCGAACAAACGTATCGAACAGCGTGAACTTGACATTCAGGCAACACATGACATGTACGACAATGGTAATGTCGTAGGTGATGCTTCTTTGAATTTCAAGTTTGAATCTCTTGGTACTACCAAACTGTTTGCCTTACTTGGTCCTTTCTTTGACACAATCCATAATGGTGGTGTTCTCGTTATAGACGAATTTGGTGCAAGTTTACATACGCAACTATCGGTTGAACTGCTCAAACTGTTCTATAGTACAATGAACAGTGCTGGTGCACAACTTATCATTACAACACATGATACAAATCTTTTGCGTAAAGATTTGTTGCGAAGGGATCAGATATGGTTCGCAGAAAAGAATAGCGAAGGTGTCTCAGATTTGTATTCTCTTGTTGAATATAAGGTAAATCAAGCGAATAGTGTGCGCAACGACGCTTCCTTCTCCAAGGATTATTTGCTTGGTCGATATGGAGCCATTCCGTATTTCGGAAATTTGGATAAATTCATTATGGAGTATGGGGGCAAAAAAGAAGAGTAAGTTTGATAACAAGTTCAAAAGCACAACTCCTGCCGACAGTCGTACTGCAAATGTCAGGAATGAGCGTAACGTAAAGGACGACTTACCTAAGTTGTCCCTAAATTTCAAGGATTTTGATTTCAATCAGTGTCCTCCGGGACAGACTTTTGAACAATGGCAGAAAGAGGGCATGTTGTCTGCCCTCATGCAGAAATTCGTTGATGTATGCTCCAATAATATCATAGAGGCAAAAGAAAAAAGACTGCTGAAAGTATATGGCGATTTCCCGGCAAATAGTAAGTTCTCGATACCTTCATATATTACTGGGGATGTACAATGGGGTACTATTCAACGAATCGGTGGACAAAAGCCAAGATTGGCGGGCTATATCATCGGCTCTGTCTTCTATCCCGTATTTTTGGACAAAGACCATCAATTCTATCCGTCAACAAAAAGATGAAAGCAAAGTCTTATTAAACTTCTAAATCAGTTAACAATGGCATTAGCAATCAGAGTCGTTCCTACACTTCATGGAGAAGTAGCCAAGAAATTTGAGACTGCTGCCAAGAAAGTGGAGACTAATCCTGGAACTCAGGATTATAGAAAGAAAGCAAAAGTTGTCAAGGAGTATCTTCAAAAAATAAAGTTGTAAATTCCGACGCACAGTTTTGCAAACTAACGATCGTTCAGTTTCTTGTCGTATGTGTTTTCCGAGTGGTACCCACATGTGCTTCGCAAGCCCCAACGGTTTTTATTCTGTTTATCGTCGTATCTGTTTTCCGAGTGGCACATCGTGCCACAGCTTTGCATTCAGATAAAGCAGTCGAGAGTTCACTCTCGTAAGGCTTTATATGAATGAAAAGCAAGTCGAAGACTTGGAAAACAGATACGGGGTTTATCTCGGTTTTTGTCTAAATTCCACCTTGCAGCAGCTTTTGTCTAAAGACCACCCAGTAGTAGGTTCTTGTCAACCAACACCCACTGCCCACTAAAATGGCAAAGCCCCTCTCGGCACCCCATAATCCGTACAACTCTCCATTCCCTCAATCTCTTTCCACGCCTCATGCAAATAAACATTCACATCCTCTGGCAGTTTTCCTTCTTTCGCCAACTTCTCAAATCCTCTATCAAGTCTCTTATGGCATATTCTGGACTGTACATATCATCAAAATACTCCCAGTGCCTGTCTATCACGAAGTGTCTACACATGGATTTTGTCAGTTGCAGAAACATCGATACTGCCGCCTGGTATTCTCCAACAGCAAGCAACTTCTCGATATTCTTGTTCTCTTCCAACATCAGTTGCCAGATGCTATAACAGTCCCAATCCACATTTCTTCTGTTGAAGATACGCTGTTCATAGTCCTTGTTCAATGGTATCAACGACTTGGCTTCTTTCTCTGCTTCCAGCATCTGTCGCTCTTTCTCCCGTCGTCTTCGCTCAGCCTCTCTTGCTGCGCGTTCTTCTTCGTCATTCATCTCTCGCTCGATCTTCACAGGTTCTCCCGTGAATTTCTTGTTTGGTGCCAACATCTGTATATTGTTCTGCACTCGTTTGAAATCATCAAATCGTGACAGATGCGTAAAGATGTAGGTGAAGACCTCTTCTCGCTTCTCCTCGTTGTTCCATGCTGCCACACTATCCACCAAGGCTGCAAAGCTCGCATATATCAGTTTGCCGATACGTAGCTTGTATTCATTTAGAAAATCTCTAATGTCATCCCGATATATCAGCATTGGCAGATGTTCACACAATCCCATGGCAATAGCATACGCTGCATCTGGCCGTCCTTTTGCCAACACTGTTGGTATTGATTTCTTCTCCCAACGCTCCAATAGTCGTAGCATATACATGAAGTCGTCTTTGTCATCAGGGAAGAAGGTCACCACTTGTTGAAAGTACTTGGCGTATGCTTCCTCCAGGTCTATGTACAATCCCTTGGGCACATAGTCTATCTTCGGACGTTCCATACAACTTCTACGTCTGCGCACCTCGACTGCTTCAGCCAGTCTTTTCTGATGGGCAAGGCGTTCTTCTTCATTTTTACGAACCGCTTCCAATTCTTTTTGGAACTCTTCCGTCTGCATGGTCTCTGCACATAGCAATTTGCCTATCTGCTTTGACAGGTATCTGCTCCATGCCTGATAATTACTTTCATCCACGCAATCGGGGCAGGGTATACCACTCATGCTCCATGTATTCTCAGACAGGTAGAAAATCATGCTGTATCTTTTCTTTTTGCTCATATTCTAAGTTTTTATAAGGAATATGGGGTGATAGATTCTTCTTAGTGATTTGACATAAACCATAAAAACCGATTGTTGGCGCACTTTGCAAGTCCCAACGGTTTATCTCGGTTTATTGCCAGTTTGTTTTTCTGAGTGGCGTGTGCGCCACTACTGATGTGGGGCGGACTTTCCGTCGAGAGTTTACTCTCGTAAGGGAAGTGCGAACCACAGCAGTAAGCCGAAGGCTCAGAAAAACAGACTGGTGTTTTTACTCCGTTTTTGTCAAAGCCCATCCAGTAGCTGATTTGTATCTAAGTTCCTTTTGAATAACTCTCCACCAAATAGTCGTACCCAAACACAAACGTGTCTCTCTTTACATCCCCATACATAAAATCCTCAAAACTGGTAAATGAAGACTGAAACATCTGCCCATACAGCATATTGATCGTGTTAATATGCCAAACCATAGCATTTCTATATCGTTGCTCTGTACGCTTGTCCTTCATAACAAGTGTCAGGATATGGCATACTGCCTCCAACAGGAACTCATAATACGAGCAATGACTCTCTCTGTCTGGCTCAAAGTAATCCACATCCTTACAGTGTAGCCTTGCAAGTCGTTCAAGAAGATAAAAAGCATTTCCTGCCGCCTCCTCATTCTTGCCATCTTCGTATTGCTTCATAAAGACTTCAAGCAATGGAACAAATACCATAGCTGCCTTCTTACCATCATTCCACGTGCTCGGTTCTATCCAAACCTTGTCGATTTCCTCACGCATGGCAGGTGTGAACCCTATAAAACTGTAGTTCTTCCATGACTTCACCGTGCGCATGGCAGCAGGATACTTGTTAGGATGATTATTCTTGATGTCTTGCAGCGTATGTCCAAGTGTTTCTGCCATACACTTGGCATGCATATACCGTTCTTCATCTGTCTCACTGGATGCATAGTCACAACAGTCTGTGTACCATTCTTCATGCGGAAGGTCACTCTCCACTACGTATTTACGGCTGTCTATGGCTTCTGACCAATAGGTCAGGTAGCGGATTAGTACGTCATGAGGCAATGCCTTCAGTTCTTCTACGACTTTCTGTTTTTTCTTGTCTACAACCAAATCGTAATAATCGTCTTCAGCGTTGTAAACGAAATCGAATGAGTCTTTATGCATGTTTTGTTTATTCTGTTATTTATGCTTCTTTGTGTAAAGAAGCGTTCAAAATCATGTGTTATATAAATAACTATTCTCCATTAAAATAATCTTTAAGATTTACTATTGGATTTATCTTTGGAAAATACTCTTTAAACGCATTTATAAAAACACGTTTTATCTGCTCATCATCTATCATAGAACTTACCATATACAATGCAGCATCATGCATAGGCACTACAAGTTCTATATTACCAGAATTTATAGTTTCAATGCCCAATAATGCCTTCTTAAATATCAAGGAAGATACACTTTGAATCAAATGATTGACCACCCATTTGTTTTCACCATTACTATCCAATATTCTGGCGTTTCCAAATAAAGATATCACTTTACCTTCCGATTTGTATTTTTCGATCATAACATCTATTTCTTCCTTTGAGCAGTATTTATTAAAGAATGCCTCTGATCCATCTGCAAAATGCCCTCCATATACAAAGTAGTAAAAATAACTCTTAGCCATATCTCTATCTACCTTAACAACGCTCCCTAATGTTTCATATATGTCCCCCTCATTATACAACTTAATTAACTTTTCATTTTCTATAAGTCCAGCTAAAATTCCAGCCTCAAACTGTCCATAGTCAACATATACATATCTCTTCCATTCGCCATCAACTTCAGGGTCTTTAATGAAGTTTCTATACTTTCTGTTCAGGTTCTGAAGTGAAGGTTCCTTCATTATAATTCGTCCAGTTGAACTACCAAAGCCTTTAAATAAGGGTTTACATTTTTGATTTTCTGCAAATGAGGACATATACATTAGTGAACGGAAATTTCTCTCCTTCTTCTCTAAATCTATATAGTATTCTATTTCAGGATGATGTCGAGCTAATATTTTTCTTTTATAATGATTTAAAACCCATTCAGAAGTGTCATTATCTAGCATATACTCCTTATAATCGGGTATTGTTTGCCCCAACTTAATTTGTATAATATTCTTTAGATTATATATATCCGAATAGCATTTTTCACATTCTACTTTTACCGCCTCATTATCTACATATACACCTTGTCGTTGAGTTTTGTACAGCAATCTGTTTATAGGCAACTCTATTTCCATAATTCTTTTCCATTCTGATGCCCCCCTTTCTTGCATTGCCAAAAAACATTCCTTCATGGATTCAAGAATCTCTTTTATATTATCCTCACTCCATTCTATTTCTTTTGACAAATAGAATTGTATCATTTCTGGTAATGACCAATTCCAGTTCTTTGTGTCTACATAGGTGATAGATTGTCTGATTTCTTTATCTAAACATTCAAAATCAAGGACATCTGCCATGCAACCTTCACCAACAGGAAGAAAAATAACCAAATCATTTGGCGTAGGTGTAACAAACAAATAATCCAAATACAATTTATTCCCTTTAAGTTTTATAACCTCATTATCACGGCTTTGAACATCGATTGCATATGCAACCTGTTCACAAACAATAACTACATATGTTTTCATAAACCAGAATAGTATTCAGGGAACAACATATTAGGGTTATTTTCAACAACAGAACTGATCGTATGGAAATACACTAAGTTCTTGTCTTTATGCTTATTTAAAAAGCGATGACAAGTTTGTAGATTACATGGCAATTTTTCGATAATAGTAGTATCTATTGCTTCTTTTTCAATGTTTCTACAAGCTATAAGAGCACATCTTTTCTGAAAATGCCCATGCATTTGCCCATTTCTTAGCTTATGCAATATAATTCTATTGTATTTTGGACGGATTGTCACCATATAAATCATTATTGCCGCCACCTCTATCCTACGAGTTTCATCATTGCTGTCAATCTGACTTGTTGCGTATCTCACTAGCTCTGGTGTCTGAAACTTCAAATAAGCCAAAAGCATCCATAAATTATAAGTTTGCCATTCGTATGTAAAATGTCCCTTTATCAGCGATTCTGCCAACTTGTTCTTAATATCAGTTATGTCTCTGCTCTTACTCAGCGAAGCTATTATTCTACATAACAATGGCGTTATGTCTGGTTCTTGTTCTTGCTTATCCACTAATTTTTCCAATGATTCAAGAAAATCATTCCAATAAGTATATAGGTTTATTCGGGATGTACATAATGTATGCAAACAGAATTTCAATGAACGATCTGCTTGCTCAGAATTGCCTTCAGTAAACAAGGCCTGGTGAATTTCTTTAACAAGTATCGCCATTGCAGCCATACGTCTCGCCTTTTGTTTGCTGCGAAGTAATAATGCTATAAGTTGTTTATCATAATCAAAAGTATAGAGTTCCTTTTCAAAACATTCAGATTCTTGTTGCTTTTCAAGATTTATAAACTGTACTTTCTGCGCATTCAAAGACAATCCTATTGCTCTTAATTCCTTCTCCATAATCTGTAATAGATTACGAGCTTGAAATACGTCTGAGGCAACAAAGTATATATCATCCATAAATCTGCAATAATGGTCTACTCTTGAAAGCATAAACTCATCAATGTGACTGACATAAAAAGTAGCAAGTAACGACGAGGCATCACAATTCTGTGGAAGTCCATTCTTATTCTCTGACGAATCTATACTTGCAAGAAACTCTCTTAGAAAACAAACAGCCTTTTTCTCAATGTCAGAACAAGCAACCTCTGTTAATAAACGGACGAGAATTTCTTTGTTTATGGTGTCGTAATAGTTCAACAAATCCACTTTTACCAAACACCCTTTCTTCTCAGCAGTCCAATCCTTCACAAGATAGTTCATCTTTATCCACTGTTCAACACCGCTGACAATGAGTCCTGAATAAGTGCCATTTTTATTGTATCTCGCAGAAAAGACGTATGGACTCAAATTCCGTTCAATAACAGGGCCAATAATATCCATTACTGAGGTGTATACTAATCTATCAACAAAACTACCTATCATAGCCTTTCTCAAAACTAAAGATTTCTTGGGGATGTATGCTACCGACATTTCCGCAGCTTTATAATTGCTTCGTCTTTCCTTATTTAAGAAGTAGTTAAGCACAAAACTATTATTGCACATATCCGCATAATGCAAAGGATCAAAAAACCAATCATCTCTCAAGTCGTGCCGTAAGTCCTCAATTCCTTTTCCTAAGTTTAACGGTAGTCCATTAATTTCAACCTCTCCTACATTTATAACATCTTGATTATCGGATATTATGGTATACTTTGATTCTTTAACTTCGAGCTGTAGCCAACCGATATTTTTTAATTCCGCATTTACCTCATTCCAATTTACTTCTGAAACCTTTATCTCGTCTATACCAAATTTTGGCAATCGGTAGAAAGAAACGATACCTATCAAATAAGGGTCTTCTTGTAGATATATACCCGAACCAGAAATTGCTTTTAACAATTCCCAATTATCAACTTTAGAATCTTCACACAGCCTAAGATTAAACAATTCATTATCAATAACTTTATAGCTTAATATCACACGTTCTTCACGGGACATTTCTGGAAAAGAAGCAGATTGACACAAAGCCTGATTTTTTACATTTTGAATATTTCTTACAAATATTCTTTTAGCTTTTGGCAACCATTCTTTATCAATCTTTATTATTGCCAAATCAGCCTTGTTGCTAAAATATAATCTATATTTATAATCTGCTGGCAATATTTTAAGCGGTTGAGGTATAGCCTTGTCTACATACCTTTTTATCGTGAAGTCGCTTAAATTCTCTATTTTAGGAAATGCGCTACCTTCTTGGAAGATATGTCTTGCAGTTAGTATATAGTTATACTTGCATGAAGGTGGAGTAATATAAAGGAAACCTGAGCCATGCGATTGACCACCTACAACCTTAACACTTATGCTACATGCATTATAATTGAAATTAGAAAATTCTTCTTCCATCACATTCAAATTTATATGTAGACATTTCAGTGTCTGTTATATTCAACAACGGAAATAGTTCGTCATAATAATTCATATGAAACATTATTTTCTCATCTTTTTCTCTTTGCCCCCAATTACATATCTTCATAAACATCTTCTTGTCTGGATGAAAAAATCTGTTACCATCTGTACTAATTATATAATCATTGCAGACCACCAGATTTAATATTTCCTTTGTGACATTCCTGTAGCTCCCATGATGTGGAAGTTTGATCAAATCAAAATGATTACTATTACCATCTTTAATATATTGATAAAGGGCATCATATAGTTTTCCTGGGGTTGCATCTCCAGGAAGTAAAATCTGTCTTTCTCCATCATGCAATATAAGAATTATAGATTGGCTATTAGTAGGAGAGTCATCTGGCACGTCGTCATTTATAAAAGGTTCGAGTTCCTTGAATGTAGTCATCCAATCACATCGTGCACTGCTTAAGAATTGCCCATCAGGCTGTGGAGTATATACATCACCTCCATATAATACTTCAATCCATACTGTATCGTCTATATTGTATTTTGTTTCTTTCTTCAATAATGAGATCCAATTTATATCGTTCTTCACTAAAAGCTCAGCCATACCAACTGCTTGTTGCGCAGAAAGGTAATGATTGTTCCCATTCAGTCCAAGTTTAGTCGCATTAAACCACACTGCTTTAACAACGTCTTTTAATGTGACACTGCATGATAGTTCCTTTAATATTTTATAAATGCCAAGAATATGATCTTCATCATAGTGAGTAATAACAAGAAGTTCTATAACTTCCTTCTTGTCAATTATATCTTTTATTATACCATTCAATTCTTCACACTGAGGGCCACCATCTATTATAACATGATGTCCCTTATGTTCAATATGAATACTATCACCATAATGTGCCTTCAGAAATGATATTTTCATCCCTATTTATCCTTTATACGCCCCATCCTTTGCTTCAAATATCACACTCGGCTCTATCACTTCCACCGTGTGCCATGCACCTTTTGGTATCTGACATCCATACTTTGCCTCCGCTGGGCAAAGCTGAATGCGTTGCACCTCGCGATACTCTACTTTCCGTGTTACATCCTGCGCATCTATAGTCATAGGCAAGGCTTCAGGGGCATTCTTCTCGTATGTCACTACCTCCTCATATATCACTTCATCCAATTTCCCACACAAGCAGACAACTGTTTCTGTCGTGTCCTCATGACGATGAATTGGTACAACTGTTCCAGGCAAAAGTGCATTCAACATTCGTTGACTGGTATCAGCCGAAGATGTGCGCAAATCGAAACTTTGACGCAATCTTGGATTCATTGTGGCTTGCTCAAAGAGCTTGCCTAAAAAGTCTTTATTAAATTCCATAATCATTCGTTATTAGGTAGGTGATGTGCCTTTCTTGGCACAAATAAGTAAACACAAAATAGCTTAATACTATTAAGTATATGCAGTAAAACTGAATTCTTAATCTTCATTATCTTCCAAAAATTGTAGCTGGTTTCATTAAATGACTCTTAATCTGAGCACAAAATGTAGAAAAAACACTATCGCTATACACAATCCTGTGTTTCCACAAATTGCTTTTCCATAATTTATACCGATTTATTACATAAGCAATACCCTTACTATCGTTAGCTTCATCTGTTGGATGTAGGATATTGTCAAGCACCTTGTCAATCAAGCCATGATTACATTTCTGAAAATCCTCATATTCATTAGGGATATGAAAGACGTCTTTCTCAAATGTCAGTTGCCTTATTGCAATAAACGCCATACACAAAACGAACTTTTCCATTCCCATTTTTTTTACAATGTTCCAAAAGTAATCCCAATCTATATCTTTGTGTCGCTTTTCTACGAACAATGCCCAATCAAGCAGTTGACGTAAATTGAGATGCTCTGCGGCAAAATGGATCGCATTATGGCGTGCAACAAAAAGACAATTAAGCAAAGGAGAAGGGAATAGCAGTTTTGCACCATTGTCAAAAGTAAATTCCTCATTTCCCTTCAAAGCCAGAGTCTTAAATTCATTTTCAATCAAACGATTTGAACGATGAGAATGAACATTGACAAAATCATAATGATTTTCAACCATTATGCCTTTATAGGTAAAAACGGAATGATGATGGTGTGAATTATCAACCTGTATTCCGAACTTTTCCGTCATTAACTTATCCGCATATTTCCATGCTGATTGGCTTTTCTCTTTACCTTCAGAATTCATAAACATCAGATATATATCTATGTCTCCTGTTGGTCGATGATTGGGATTTGGCCAGTATTTTGATAACCCATAACCTTTCAACAACATCATTTGATAACCAGCTTTTTGATAGAAAGCAGCCAGTTCAGCAATTATGCTTTCATGTTTGGTATATTGCCTTTCCATATTAAGCACCATACTGAGCCATTTTAGCTTATCCATCTTGACAATGCCTTTATTGTCTTGACAAGGCTCTGAGGCTAATGATTTGTTCAAACCATCTAAAACCACAGAAGGAACACACTGTTTCATTGACATGTCAAACAATATGTTCCATTCTAAAGTATTGGGCAAAGTACATTTAGTACTTTTACCCAATGCTATTTTTATAAGGTTTAATAATAGTTTCTCGTTAGATGCTATCATTAAATGCTATTTACGATTTCTACGAAATTTTCTATTACATACTCCAAGTCCTCATCCGTCATTTTCGTGTTCAACGGCAGAGTAACCTCATTGATAAACATATTATAAGCGTTAGGGAAATCCTTGATGTCGAAGCCCAATTTCTTATAGGCAGTCATCATTGGCAATGGTTTGTAGTGTACATTTGTTGCAATGCCACGTTCCGCCATCTTCTCAATCACCTCGTTCGTTTCTTCTCGTGTTTTACCCAAAAGACGAACCAAATACAAGTGTCCAGAAGAAGTATGCTCTTCATTATAATGATTCAGCACTGCTACGTTTAATGGTTTTAATGCCTCGTCATAACGCTCTATCATTTTACGTCTACGCTCCAACATACCATTGTAACGCTGCATCTGCACCAGGCCGATAGCAGCCACAACATCCGTCATATTACACTTATACCACGTGCCGATGATGTCATACTCCCAAGCTCCGAGTTTTGTCTTAGCCAATGCATCCTTATTCTGACCATGCAGACTCAACAGCTGCGTCTTACGATAAAGGTTCTCATTCCAAGTCTCGCCCTTTATCTCTGGCACACCACTAAAGGCATTATCTACATTCTTGTCAAGCACCTTCACCACCTTCTCATTACCGAAAGGCAGGTTCCACGACAAAGCACCACCCTCAGCAGTAGTAAAGTTCTTCACTGCATGGAACGAGAAAGACGAGAAGTCGG
>OIZO01000969.1_pt1 | contig 16790 bp, 19 predicted proteins | sample 1588551 | NCBI WGS metagenome assembly OIZO01 (sample SAMN03283271) | human gut metagenome | biome: human-associated habitat; material: feces | host: Homo sapiens | place: Peru | collected 2012 | reverse complement strand
GCGGCAAGCAACAGTCCACTGGACTGTTGCATTTGAATTTTCGAGTCCCTTTTATATGGAATACAAAAACGGTGTATCCCAGATGGGATACACCGTTTTTGGTACAGCGGAGCTAACCAAATCCGAACCATCTTCCTGTTCAGTCAAAGCGGTTTCAATGTCATTAAGTGTGATTGTGTCTGCACCATCCTTGTGGTTGAAGGTGATGATCAACTTATCGTCGTAGAGATAAATCTGGTTAATGAAAGTATTGATCAGCCGCTGGCGGTGGGACTGCTTGCTCATATCCAATACCCGGAATTTGTGCAGATAGAAAAGGATTTGTTCCTCTGTCAACTTTGGCTTTGCAATCTTCTCATTGGCGATTTTGATTTCCAGTTCTTCCTTCGCCGCTTCCAACTCTTCCAACCGCCTTTTGGTGGACTTTGTGAAAATTCCCTGTTGGATGGCGTTCAGAAGATTGTCGATTCCCCTCTGAGTTTCCTTGAGCTGTTCTGTCAAAAGCGGCAGATTGGTATTCTCTCGCTCCTGCATATCCAGCAGCATGGCGGTAATCGCCTTGACGGTTTTCTCGTCATTCACCAGCTTCATTGTCTGGCCGATGACCAGATTTTCAATCCAGTCCTTTTTGACCGGTTTCTTTTTGCAATCCGTCCGTTTCTTTTTCACGGACACACATTTGTAGTAGCGGTGAACAGTGCCGTTTCTCCCTCTCCCGCTTTCGCCGCACATGTAGGCTCCACAGTGTCCGCAGAACAGCTTGGTGGTCAACAGGTAGTCATCCTCAGCCTTGTGTCGGGCTGGGGCTTTCTTGTTCTTCTCAATCTTCTCCTGCACCCGCTCAAACAACTCCTCCGGAACGATGGCAGGGATGCCATTGGGGATTATAACATCCCGAAAACTGTACTCACCGATGTACCGACGATTCCTGAGCATCTTAGCAATGCTGTTGATGGTATGCTTGCCGCCCCGATTGTTGGTCACATTATGCTCATTCAGATAATCCCGAATCTGGGACATGGTGGAGCCTTCATCGTACAGCTTAAACGCGTCCAGCACAAAAGGCGCTTTCACTGGGTCGATTTGAAAATATTGGTCACTGTCAATGATGTAACCCACGGTAGGATTGCCGCCGTTGAACTTACATTTCAAGGCATTCTCTGTCATCCCCCGATTGACCTTTTCCGCAAGGTCGGCAGAAAAGTATTCCGCATATCCCTCCAATACGGATTCCATCAGGATACCTTCGGCGGTTTCGGAAATTGCCTCATTTGCGGATACAACGCGGACGCCATTTTTCTTCAGAATGGTTTTGTATTGAGCGCTGTCATAGCGATTTCTGGCAAATCGGTCCAGCTTCCAGACCAGCACAACATCAAACAGCTTTTCCTTACTGTCCTTGATCATTCTTTGAAATTCCGGACGATTATCCGTCTTGGCTGAGAAGGCACGGTCAATATAATGCCGCAAAACGGTCATACCATTTTTCTCAGCAAAGGCCGTACATTCCCGAATCTGTCCTTCAATGGATTCTTCCCGCTGGTTGTCGGAGGAATAGCGAGCGTAAATCACAGCTGTCATTTTTTGCCCTCCGTCATCATCTGAAACAGAGATTCCTTCAATCGTTCGTTCATGGGGGAGCCGGGTTCAAAGCACATTTCGATAAAATCCCGTAGCTCTGGGGCATCACGATGCTTCATGATTTTGTTTTCATAAAGTTTTCCTCTTGGGTCATCGCAGCGGGCAAAGATATAGTCCATCGACACATCGAAGTAATCCGCACACTTGCGCAGAAGCTCCACCGTAGGTGCCGCCTGTCCATTTTCATAACGATTGATGCTGGACTGATTGGAGCCTATCTCCTGTGCCAGCTTCGCTTGGGATAGCCCTACGCTCTCCCGCAATGCCCGCAGGCGTTTTCCTAATTCCTTCAAATTTGCTCACCTCCACTGGTTCTGAATTCACTATATCACGCAATTGACCCAAAGTCAACCCCGAATAAGAATCAATGCTACATTGCAATCAAAGCGGCGGAACCGCATAATTTTTTCGCGTTCGCATTGATTAATCCCGTTTAGCACAAAACTGGCAAACCTGCTAATAAATTTCAACCCCTAATTTGGAAAAAATGGGGCGCATTTTTTACCACCCAAAATGAGCATAACAACAAAGCCTGCAAAAACTTATAATTTTGCAGACTTGGGGTGCGCAGCACTGCGGTGCTGCGAGAGCTGATGTCACCCATTCATGCCAAGCATGGCATGAATGCTGCCATCAGCTTTGTATTTGGGCATTCAGCGTATCTTGAGCGTCCAGCACTTCTTTGACTCGGGCGTAATAAATCCGAAGAAACTTCGCACCTCCGGCAACCATGTAAACATAGAAATGCTTGCCTTCGCTACGCTTCTTATCCATGAATTGAAATACAGGGTTCTCCGGATTGGAATGCTGCAAAATGATGCTACAGATGGTGAACAGAACTTTGCGCAAGTGTGGCGAGCCACGCTTAGATATTTGCCGACTTTTAGAATCGAAGGTGCCGGATTGAAACGGAGGGGCATCCATGCCAGCAAACGCAACCAAGGCACCCTTGTGAGTAAATCTGCGAACATCTCCAATCTCTGCCATAAGCTGCAGCCCAGTGATGGGGCCTGCCCCCTGCATCGCTGTGACAACATCATATTCCGGAAGCAACGATGCCAGTCGCACTAACTCCGAACGGAGAATATTCAGTGCGTCATAAACTGCATTTAAGCTATCTACCGCTTGCGTAATGAGCAGTTTTGTACTATCATTTTTAGGAAATGTGGCAATTGAGCTTTTGGCAATCCGGTGAATTCTTTCGGCATCTGCATAGCTGTAATGGTATCCGGTTCTTTTACACCACTTTTGGAGGGAGTCTGCAAAAGAATTCAGAGACACGACTGCCACGCAATCCTTGTGCCAAAATCGGCGTGAAAAATCGATCCATTTCAAATGACCGGATCTGGTTCTCATTTCAGACCCAAAGAGATGATTCACACCGGGGAAGCTTTGGTCAAGCAGCGCAATCAATCCATTTCTCAAAGCAATGGACGTATTCATGGTTCTTTCGTAATGACGGCTTTGGATTTTGAGCATATTCCTGGTCTCATCTTCCGATGTGTAAGGACGCAGTTCTGCCCAATAGGTAAGCGCATAGTTTGCAATTTTCATCGAGTCAGCCTTGTCCGTCTTAACTTTACGAATGGAATTGTCCCTAAAATCGTGGATAAGCATTGCATTAACAACACTGGCAAAGAAACCAGCATTCACCAAAGTCAGTGCAAGGGGCCGCCAATACATTCCGGTATGCTCCATGACAATTTTAATCTCGCCGTCAACTTTGTGGAGCATCGATATGAGTTGCTGAATGTCCTCCGTGTTGTGCTGAACATCAAAGGGGAGTCTTACAACTTCTCCGCCGGGCCTGCGAATTGCTACCGTACTCTTGGATTTGGAAACGTCAACTCCGACTGCTGTAATGGGACTGTAATTCACGTGCATTCCTCCTATCTTTGTTAATCGGTTTCCGCCCTGGCTCATTACCGATTCAGCTTGCTTAGTTATACGAATGTACGGAGATGCCCGTTATTTCAACCTGCTTAAATCGAACGCTACAATGAGGGGGTCGGTTGACAGTTTGCCAGTCGAGCGTAGTAGCTCATGCAATGCCTCGAAAGACCGATTACACTCTCATTGTAGCTTAGGTAAGAGCCTCTTTACAGACCCATTTCCGAGCTGTAAGGGGCTAAACTAATAATAGCAAGCAATGCATCTGTATATACAAATGCGAAAACCCATCCGTTCCGCTTTCCACGGAACGGATGGGTTTCTGCTTGTTGAGGCTCTGCCCCAAGCCCTGGTGAACACAGTTTTTCAAACTGCGGCTACGCGATTCTGACGAATCGCTGAGGAATATATTGGGAACGATAAAAGGGAATGCATAGGCTTTTTTGAACCACGCATCGTAAGCGTTTTTCATGACAGTTTAATTCTAATGCAAAAACCACATCAGCCAACCTTTTTGGGAGTGGTCGATGCGGTTTTTCTTACAGGCGCATTTTGCAAAGCGTTCCTCCATTGGCTTTGCGCCACTCTGGTAGAGATAAGCAAGATCGAACCACTGATCATTTGAACACCATTCAAGCGCTCTCCGAGAGGTAAACCTCCCGTCTAAGCCGGGACGGGAACAACACTTCAATATGCGAGAAAAGTAATTAGCGCATGTTGTTAATAGGCAAGTTAATCATCGCTTTCCATGTTTTCGATTATTCGGCCTTTGCACTCAATCATTTTTTCCCAGTCGGCCTCTTGGTAGAACTTCTTGTAGGCTTTGAAAATAAGCATAGCATCCTCAACGGCGTGAGTTTCGCTGTTCCCCTCAATCTTTTTGATTAGGCGAGCATCCTTACGGCTAATGCGATTCAACCGACCAAGCTCAAGTCCTCCAAAGGTGTTACACGAAAGAGACAACATTTTCAAAGATAGGTCAATTGTTCGTTGTCCTAGTGCATTTTGCTTTAAAGACGTTTTCGCCACGCTAGTAATGTATATAGCCAATTCCTTAAAGTACAGTTCGGGGGATTCTGTCGCTGTTGCGCTAGATACAGCATTAATAAAAGGCGTGTTCTCAACACTGTCTTCTAGTTCGGCAGCGAGGCTATTATTGAAAACCCTGGAGGAAATTGTTCTATTTGCTGCCCGATCAATATAAAAGAAGAGTTTACGGATGGCAGTGCCAATACTCGGGAAATGGAGAGTAACCGTTCTTTCTGCATCTTGTACCGACCTAATGAGGTCTTTGATTTGAGCAACTTCGTCACAACGTTTCAGTCCAGAATAGATAGCTTGAGCCTTATAATTGTGGGACTTGTCATCGTTCAGTAAAAACTGGGAATAATCCTCAAGTGATTGTCCCTCTTCGAGGAGCTTCTTTAGTTCATCAGCGATACTATTTCCCAATGCTGCAAAGAAAGGTTCCGAAAGCAACAAGTTAATGTCGTTGCAAATAATGGGTATTTTCCAAACACAACGCTTTACCTCAAGTAGAGCTACATTGTTTTGCGCTTTACGATACGAGTAAATCGCAAACAGTACCGATGCAATTGTGCCAATTGCACCTAGAGCTTGGGTTGCAATAAGCCAAAAATCTGCATCAAACGAAATGGGCATAACTTACCTCCTAATAGTTATAATCAATTTTGGGTATTTGTTTATTTTTCTTGGCAGAACGCTTAGCTTTTGGTACACCAACCTGCATAATTCGTCGATACTCCGCAATCGTTATATTAGTAGGAAGTTCTCCACCAGTATAGTGAATCATAACGATTGCCTCGATCAACATTTTTAGGCTACGCTTCAGTGAGCGAATACCTGAATCATGTGCGTGAATGTCAACCAAGTGTTCGATTAGTTTGGTAGTAAAAATCAAGCCGAATTCCTCAACTCGGTATTCAGTAATTAGCTCTGGGATAATGTAATCAGTAGCGATTTTAATTTTTTCACTTCTTGTATATCCATTGAGTCGGATCGTCTCAAAGCGATTTAGAAGAATGGGAGAAACGGTTTTTGTAGAATTGGCTGTAGCCACAAAAACGATATTAGAGATATTTATAGGTATCTCAATCATATCGTCTGTAAACTCTGTACGGTCACCATCTAGTATATGAAGCAGTACATGCTCTGGGTAACCATTTGATGCAGACCCACCTAATTTGTCAATCTCATCGAGTAGTATTAGCGGACACATTGTTTTGGATTTTATCAATCCTTCAACAATAAGACCAGGCTTTGGGTCTTTATAGTTCGTGTCATAACCACGCAGAGGACCTGCATCACTGACTCCTGCCAGTGGAATTTTGATAAAAGGTCTATTCATAGAAGAAGCAATTGCTTTTACAATAGATGTCTTTCCAACACCTGGGGGCCCAACAAGCAGCAATACATCTCCATAAGCAGTCCCTAAATGTTTCTGGCAGGCAAGATACCTTAAGATTTGCTGCTTGACATCATACATGCCAAAATGAGAGGAATCGAGGATTTCCCTCGCCTGCTCAATCTCAATTTCCGGACAAGTAGTTTCTTTCCAAGGTATCTGATAAATATACTTTTTTTGTTTACCCGTATAGTGTCCCTCCTCTAGTAAATGTTTTACATATTCCGGAATGTTATCGTCATTTAGATTACCAAATTCCCCAAAGCCATCCGTGCGCATAAACTACCTTCTCCCCTTTATACATATCGTCATCCTTGTCAAAGCCATAGCACGATGTTTATCGAAAAACAACTTCATCCGTAATTTGAAGCTTAATACCTTGATGAGCACTATATTCCGTTTTTATTCTAGCCATAATTGCGGATGGAAACTGCGTAAACTGTCTATCAAATTTTCTAGCATCAGGTACTTCCAGCAGCTTATCTCGTAAATTATTTAATCCATCGGCAAGCATATCTGCTGGAGTATAGCTGTCCATAATCTCATGGATTATGCTGTCATAATCAAGGTATTTGCTTTTCAAATTTCGAAAGAAGAGAATTCCGAAAAACAGTATGATCAAATGGTGCATTACACTTTATGATGGGATAGTACTACAGAACTCGTTAAAGTTGCTTAATAACATAATTAGATGCTGATTCCGTCTTCACTCCCCTAAAGTTAGTTTCTAAGATATAGATAATAAGGAATTATCCTGTATTTAATGTCTACATTTTACATCATATTTAGCCAAAGTGCAACATTATTCTATCGACAATTTTGTTATTTTCTCTATTCCGTCATATTTCCTTGCCGTATGCTATAATACTTCTTCAAGAACAAGGAAAGGACGCATTTTTATGGATAAAGAAAAAATGGAGGCCATGCTGGACTCCTACTTGGATCACTGTCAATATGAGAAAGCACTCAACGCGCATACGCTCAAAGCCTATAAAAAGGATATTAGCCAGTTTATATACTTTTCTTCCATGCAGGCGGCCCCATTCTCTAAAGAAAACATACAGAGCTACATTGCTTGGCTGCATGATGGTTATGCGGTACGAAGTGTAAAGCGCAAAATTGCAAGTCTGAAAGCTTTTTTCGTCTATCTTTCATTTGAAGGAGCACTGCCTGATAATCCCTTTTCTCATATGCGAATTAAACTGCGGGAACCAGCTCTTCTTCCTCGAACTATCCCACTCGCAACCATCGATCAACTTCTAACGTATCTTTACAGCCTCCAACCATGCCGCAACAAGTCAACATATGCCCATCGTGTACTTATACGGGACGTTGCTATTCTTGAACTTTTATTTGCGACTGGCATACAAATATCTGAGTTGTGTTCCCTACATGCGGACGATATTGATCTGATAGAAGGTTCGGTCAAAATATATAGGAAGGGTGCGAAAGAGCGGCTGATCCAAATCAGCCATCATCAGTATTGTACTCTTCGCCATAACGAATAGGTTTTTGCAGCCTTTTTTAGCTACGACTGCAATCAGGCTTTTTTGCTTTTCATAGCGTTTCACCTCCTTTTGTCGAAAAAATAACACGCCTTCGGTTTCTTTTCAATAGCTCAATCAAAAGTGCGGATTATTGGCGCAAAATTGCAAGGAATTTAGGGTCGTATATTCTAAGTAGGGTATATTTATCATAGCAAGCTCTTTGTTTCCCATTTGCTTAGCCTCAAAAACGAGGTATTCCTGGTCATCGAATAGTAGAAAATCTTATATCGCACCAGTGGAGTGAATCTCTTATCCGCGACTCCTTACCAAATTTCCTCCCTCCATTTTGTACACAACATTGCATAGTTCGTCGATATCGTTCAGATGATGACTTACAAGAACAATCGTCTTTCCGCTTTCTCGCAATTTACAAAGCAATGCTTTCACATCATCTACGCCTTGGATATCCAGACCATTCATAGGCTCATCGAGCAGTAAAATATCGGGATTCTCCATAATGGCCTGCGCAATCCCCAAACGCTGCCGCATACCAAGGGAATATTTTCCCACACGTTTGCGGCTGCTGGGATCAAGTCCAACAGCTCGGATTGCCTGGCATATTTCATCATCGCCAATTTGATTTCTCATTCTTGCCAGATATTGAAGATTTGAAAAGCCACTGACATTCGGTAAAAAACCGGGAACTTCAATAATTGCCCCAAGGGAATCCGGAATATCAATTTCGTTCCCAATTTGCTTCCCGTCTATTGAAATATTTCCTTCTGTCAAACGACACAGACCGCAAATGCTCTTCAAAAGCATAGTCTTACCTGAGCCGTTGTGGCCAATCAGTCCGTAAATCGTCCCAGGATAAAAGGAAGCTGATACGTTCTGGAAAATCCATACACCGTGAATGCACTTTCCGGCATTTTTAATTTCAATCATTCCCATTCTGATTCTCCTCGTAGACTATGTAGATAAAATAGCACACGGCGGCTAATATCAAGCTCGCCGTAGACATAAATGGCAAACCACCATATTCATCACAGACTATTGTCAATGACAGCATACCCCAGGTACTTGGGAGGTAAGGTAGCCACTGGGGGAAGCGAAGTCCAATCAAGCAACTACCGCTAATTAACGCAATCGAAACACAGCCTGACCAAGTTGCTCTTTGGCTCCATGCGTAGCTGACAAGCCCAACCGCATCCCACAACAGTAAATTTGGGAGAAGCAATTGAAAGGATGGCAATCCTTTTCCGCTCCCCAGTCGCCAAACAGTAGCGATGAATACACATGCTGCCCAGACTACAACACAGGTCACGCACGCGACAACTACTCTCAATTGCAACCGACATTTTTTTACTCTCATTCTTGAGAAAAGCTCCACCTGACGGCTTCTTTCCAGTATCACGCCATTTGCCAATAAGGGAATACCGCACAATGCTGTCCATTTGCCTACTAGGGTCAAATTTATTTCTCCCGTCAGCTCAGCCAGGGGGATACCCTCAAAAATAGCCTCCTGGCTCAACGGAAAAGAAAATGCTATTGCAAGCACCAAACAGATCAATAGCCATTTGGGCAGATGCAGGATATATCCGAGCATTTTATCACATCCTTCTCACCCTACTGGTAAATTGCAGGTTTTCAAAGAAATGGTTCTATTCGGTACGCAGTTCGATTGCAGACTTGTGTAACAATCCAAATGAGGGTAAACAGAAGAAAGGAACAATATATGCCTGGCATACCCATACTTGGTATATAGTGGAACCTAGGTATCACGCAGCATAGTAGGGAGTACTTCGCTTGCATTCCAAAGCCGCTGTTGGCATAAATCAGATATCCCATAAAATGAAGCACGCTTCCGACAATCCAGCCATAATTCTGGCGGGTGTTCATATTTACGCAAAGGATTGACAAGCCAATCATCCCCAGATAAAGGCTCTGGAAGAAGATCCCCTCTAAGGCTGCTACAACGGGGCTTACGGCTTGGAGCATTTCCGGAGCATTAAATCCAAGTTGAAAGTTGGTTGCCGCAGCACTTGGGTTTGTGAAGGACAGAATTTCCATAGTATCGCTCCAGCCACCAATAAAGTACACACCGCACCCAAAACTGCCAACAACCGCTGTGCTAAAAAGCAGTATGATGAAATATAGGAAACTCGTCAAAAAAATATAGCAAATTTGACTGCCTACCCATTTCTTTTTCCCAATCCGTAGCATCTCATACTGACTTAAGGGGGTAAGAAACGGGGCATCAGATAGCAACAACACACCGCCTAACATCACCGCACCAAACATTTTTGGATCCGATGTGATATACACATAGGGTTCACAGATCTGGAGCATATTCCGCAACTCATTGCTATAATTAAGTAGCCTCGCTTCAAAGTAAACGGCCAGTGTGATTTCCACGAGAAATGCGGCAAGTACATGCAGACTATTCAGCCAGGACAGGTATTTATTTGCAAGCGACATACTAAGCCATCTCATACAATCACCTTTTTCCTGATGTGTAAATATGAAAATACACAACAAATTCCGATGACGGCAAGCTGAATGGAAACCACGTAGAACACGGATGGCGCATAATCTCCTCGCAGAAGCTTTACCGGATTCAAGTTTCCTTTTATCAAGAACCACCCCGCCTGATAGATTACAAACGGAGCGACATATGTAATATACCGATTAACCACCAGAGTCGATATTGTCAGACCAACCATAGCCCATACGCACCCGAACAAGAATCCAAACAGTACTCGGTATCCCATTACACCCAAGCCATGAAACCGAAAAAGCAAATTCATACGATACCAAAGGCTATTCCCCTCAATCCAAAAGCGAACACTTTCAAAGGTATCCGGTTCACTGGATAGGACGAAGCATGTGCTCAGTGTGATCAACACAATGAATCCCATTGTGATTCCACCGGATAGGGCAACGGATGCGCAGCGTCCAAGGGCGTATCGCCTAACTCCAATACGTTGAACAATCGGCATAGCTATGCCAGAATTATAATCCTCACAAAAGCTGTCCGCAAAGGGAAGTACGCAGAAAATTGCCGCAAACGGTGAATAATCGCTTAGGCCAAAAGGCAGGGTTTGAAGTGTCAAAAATGTTCCAGCTCCGCCACCAGAAATGGTTTCTATCAGTGGCCGCAACAGGATTGCCAATGAAATAAAAATCGAAATATATATTCGGGGATTGGTGAAAACACGCTTTAAGTCAACGCGGAGAAGATGATATTTATACATACAAACTCCTCAGTATTCCAGCAAATGCAGTTTCCCGCTTTCAAAATCATAAAAGCAGGTATATTGCCGCTCACGGCTTGATTTTTCTGCGGAGTCGCGACATTCAAATGCCCATCCGGGAATCAGTGTACATGTATTGTCCGCTGAAGCCCCTTGCAAATAGAAGCCAGCGCAAATTCCTGTAACATATACCGATTTTCCAATCGCATAAATCGAGAAATCCTCTATTAGCTTTTCAACAGCGCATTCCAGTGAAAGTGCCTGTGCTATATCTGTTTTTCCGATTTCTTTCAGAAGAAGGTTTCCCTGAAAGCTGAACATTCCCTCGGCAGACATCCAAGTTGTAATTTTCGCACTTTGTACATGCTCATCTCTGTCTGGCCGATATTGGTCAAATACTGGAACACCATTGTACAGTGGCTGAAGTTTCATACGATATGCGCCAGATCCCCCCTCTTTTTCTGCATTATAGGCGACAATATTCCATGGCGAATAGGTAAAGCAGGAATACTGCGCTAAAATTTGGGAGGCTTCTTCTGCCGCTTCCTCCGCCGAAATGTTCAGTAGCGGTGGGTGCTCCTGGGTGATGTAATGGGGGAAAAATGAAGACATTTCTTCTTCCTCCATAATATCACTGTTTATGTCATTTGCCACATTTAGATAGTTGACTCTTATGCTATCTGTATCTATACAGAGTGTTTCATGAAAAGTGCCTTCCGCTTCCACTTCCCACACAGTTTGAAACGCAGAGCTTACCGATTTCGTCCCAGGTGCCTTCGACAAAATCCAGTCCTCAGCAAGTAGATTCCGCTTTTCCGTATTCGCACCTAACTTGATATTTTTCATCGTATGCAGCTCTGGAATCACGACTTCCGCATCTATCTGAAGGCTTCTCTCGCCTATTTTCTCATTTTTAACCACAGAAACAATCTGCGTTTCTGTGAAATCTGCCTTGTTTTGACCGGATTCCAATGTCGTACCAGTCGTACCAGAAGATATCCAAGGCACCGTTTCTTCTGCCGGTTTATGCAGCGCACAGGCCGACAGGCAAGCAATAATCTGAATTACTGCTAGTAAAAGGAACGCTTTTCTGTGCATACCGTACCCCTTTGAAGTACAGGGGCAGCATTATAAACTGCCCCTGTACGGTTAAAAACGTTACGTATAGTCGGAGTTAAACGCGCCTTCGAATGTGTACTCTCCGTCGGCGGAGTCATCATCTAGGCGAGCTGCCACGTAATGGAATGTGCCTTTGCCACCGTATCCGCTCTTATATTGCGGATGGATGGTGTAATTTCCGTTGAGCCAATAGGTGCGCAGGGTGACATCCCTGTATCCAGACGGTGTAATGTCAACCGGGTTGCTGCCAGTTCCCTTATATACCACCCGGAAGCCCCACCCGTTGGTGGCACTATCGCACTCTACACTAGTTCCCTTAATCGTTGCTTCTTGGCCGTTATATGACTTTTTATTGCTTGCGTCAGAATAGACGGTAAAGGTTTTCTCGGATTTTGACCAGTCAATATACGAGAAATCGAAATCTGCTGCATAAGCAGGAACAGCCAGGGATGCGATAATCGCAACAAGAACGATCATTATTGTCATGGAGCTAGCAATACGAGATTTTTTCATACGATTATCCTTCTTTCTTTTTATATTATGTTTTCTGTCAACCATTGCCCTTTGCCATTGACAGTCTATGGCAAGGTAATCCAGATTTTTGGGCGTGCGCTTTCCTAAAAATTCAGGGTGTTTATGAATTGCTGGTTAGGCAGATTCATATGATTATTTTTCTTGCAAAGCACTACTCAATTTCCCAATACTCAGCAAAACAGCCTCCAGGCATATGCCACATATTACAGGGTAGTATAGCACCGGGAAAGCCAGATAATTAGCTACAAGAGCTACCATATCAAAAATAAGAAGTAAAAGAACACAGATTTTTTGGTATCTGCGCCTGTCTTCTATATCCAAAGGCTTCTCCCCGCTATCCAATGGGCTAAACGTCAAAATGCAGATATTGCAAAGAAGAAAGCACACTGGAACTTTTGTGTTTGTGTATTCAAGTATTTTTATAAAAGCTGTAGCAGTCCCCATCGCCAGCGTTGTCCATACCGTGCAAGCCATTTCTGTTTTAGCGTGCACCCCTCCCGCATAACTACGCAAAAGAAAGAACACAATGTAGAAGATAACACTTTCACATGGAATTTTCAGGAAGCAGCCAAAAGCAATGGTTACCAGGAAAAAGTAAAAACGTGTAATCAGCAAGAAAAAACCATAAACGTATAGCTCCCTATCAACCTCCTCTACAGCTGACGCTGCAATAAGCTTTCCTACGATACGCTCCGCAATCGCAGTTGCCATTACTGCTTGCTGTTCTTGAAGCGTTTTAGTGCAGCGGGTGCCTTTGGTTGGTAAATACTCAAGCAAGTTGTCCGATTTGCGTCCCTACGCAGTGCCTGTTCCGCAGCCTTTTTGGCTACGACCGCGATCAGATTTTGTCTGCTCTTCATGGCTTTCACCTCCTTCTGGCGACAAAATAACATGTCTTTTTTTACATTGCAATAGCTCAATCAAAAGTGCGGATTATTGGCGCAAAATTGCAAGAAATCACATCGTCAGTTGTAGATATCTATAAAATCATCATAAACTAATTGTTATGTAGATATATTCTATTGTAGTTTGTTCTCGTTTCCGGGGAAACATGGTATTTTATCCATGGTGATCGGTATGGATATTGATAAAAAGCAAATTGGAAAGCGGATTCGGCATCGGCGCGAAGCTGCGGGCCTTTCCCAAGAGCAGTTGGCAGAAAAATTAGAGCTTTCAACCAACCACATTTCCAGTATAGAGTGCGGGAAAAGTCTGCTCACGACGAAACGGCTGTTGGATTTATGCGATATACTCGGCGGCACGCCAAACTACTATTTGTTGGGTGAGATTGAACCAGAAGCGGATCGGATAACCTCCCTTGTCAAGGAATTGCCTCCCGATGCACAGGAAATGCTTTGCCGCCTTATAGAAACGTATCTCCATGGGTAACTTCGGTTAAGCTTCTTTGCAAAACTGCAAGGAATTTAAGCAAAAATGCTGTTTTCTCTGCTCTTTGTAGGTTTGACGTTCCTCTCACACAATGATAAAATAGGCTTACGATGTTGTGTCCCATCGTAAGCCTATTTTTATGAGGTATTCAAATGAAAATTTTAATCTGTGATGATGAACAAACCTATCTGAATACACTAAAAATTCATATTGACGAATATATGAAGAATCATCATGTCCCCTGTACCATTACAGCAGTGGCTGATCCAATTCGGATTGCGCAAGACGATACCGCATTTGACCTTGCGTTCCTGGACATCCAGATGCCGGGAGTAGATGGCATCACATTGGCAAAAGAACTGCGGCAGCGTAATCCAAAGCTGGCTCTGTTCTTTGTTACCAATTATGACTGCTACCAGGACGATGCCATGGATCTCCGAGCTTTTCGTTTCTTTGAGAAGCCTTTTAACGTCAATCGGCTGTATGCGGGGCTTGACAAGGCTATGGAATACATCGACGGAGCCTATGTGGACCTTTTTCTTTCCGAAAATAATGCCATTCAGAGAGTGATTGCGGACGATATTCTCTATGTGACGCGAGACAGCAGACGGGCAAGTGTTGTTACTCCGGAAAAGACATATTCCACTGCCGACAAATTTGATGATCTTTGCGAAAAACTCCCCCAGCTGTTCTTCTACCCCGTCCATAAATCCTTTTTCGTCAACCTCCACCATGTAGACCGCTACACCTATGCAGAATTGCTGCTCACTGACGGAGCCAAAATTCCCATTGCACCCAGAAGACAATCCGCATTCCATAAATTCTGGTTTGAGTATTTACGGAGGAAATGATATGCTGAATCCTCTCTTTTCCCTGTGTGTGTACTTAATTGAGATGGTGATATCTTATATCTTCTTCGCATCGTTGAGCAGACCCAAAAGGAATTCGCTAAGAATTATCTTAGTTGGAAGTCTACTTTTTTCGTGTGCTTCTGGCGTAAACATCATTTTTCGGAACAATGGATTAATTAACGGATTAACTACATTACTAATCAATATTGTTTTTTCCCGTTCATGTTTCGATTGCCCTCTACAGAAAAGCTTCTTTTATACTGCGATACTTGCAGTTCTAAATGCAGCATTAGAAGTAGCTATAATTTCCGCAAGCTCTTATATAGCTGGTGACAGCTTTTCTGGGTATAACAGCAACTTCCTGCTGCTTATTTTTCAAACGATTACCATTAAAACACTCTATTTTCTTATTGTACTTGTCTTAATCAAAACAATTCATCCAGGGGATACCTCAAACGCAATCCCACTGGAATTTTTAGTATTCCCTGCTTTAACTACGGTATGTCAGTTTATATCCTGGTATATTTGTGCACGCTTGGACACCCGCTATGAAGTTCAATTTCTACTTTCTATTTCCAGCTGCTGCCTTTTCGTTGCAACTGTTCTCCTTTTTTTCGCCTACTCACATCAAGTAAAGAAGGAGCGTCAGACCATACAGATTCAAAATGAATTGGATAGACTGCAAACAGAGCAGTCCTATTATCAAATTCTGGATCAGCAAAACCAACAGTTGATGATCTATGCGCACGACGCAAAGAAACACCTTGCCGCAATTCAGGCATTGAACGAAGACCCGGAAATTGGAAGCTATGTAACGAAACTGTCTGAACAGCTAAAAGATTACTCCAGGAGCCGCAACAGCGGTAATAAACTTTTGGATGTTATGCTGCACAAATACGAAATTGACTGTAAAATGCGCGGCATTTCCTTTGAATACGATGTTAAGGTTTGCAACCTTTCCCAATTGGAAGATATAGACCTGGTAGCTATCATTGGTAATCTGTTGGACAATGCCATTACTGCCTCGGAAAAATCCACCGAAAAATACATTTCCATGAGTACCGTCTACCGCAACCGATACAGCGTGATTATTGTCAGTAACAGCTGCGATACTCCCCCAAAGCAGTCCGGAAACCATCTGATTTCCACAAAGGCCGGGATTGGATTGCATGGATTCGGCCTAAAAAGCGTTGCAAAGGCCATTCAGAAATATGACGGAGACTACGAATGGGATTATGATGCGGATAAGCGCTTGTTCACGTTCACTGTGATGGTTTCTGCTGCGCCCTAGTTTTATGTAAAAAAGGAAGTGCTTGCGAGCATCCAGCCCCCAGAATAACACCGTTCCCCATGGAACTCCATGGAAATAGAGTTTTTCTTGTGGAATAAAAGAGTTCTAAGCTGAATGTAACAAAACGATACAGTGTAGGGAACTGTCTTTGTTATTGACACCCGCTCCCAATATGCTATAATACAACCAAGCAAAAATGCAGACGCCGATCAAGCCGCAGCTTGACAAGTGTCTGCATTTTCCGTTTTCAGAAGGAGGCCTTGCCGCAAGTACAAATCATCCACCCACATACAACCGCACCTTAAAAATTTCATATCGAACCGGAGGGAACAGCCAGCTTGGGCCGCAAGAAGAAGCTCATCAACAATTCCGGTATTCCGCAGCACGAAATTGAGCACATTGCCCGGTGCATCCTCCCTGACATTCTCGCCTACTACGAAAGTGAAGAGGGCCAGCGGGAGTTCCGGAAATGGCAGGCTCAGCGTGAAGCGGAACAGACGGAAGGAAAGGAAGGGAAACAGTAAGCAAGTGACTGAGCAGGGTGCCGTCAGTTTGGCGGCACCTTTTCTCGTGTTACAGGCACCTCAACTCACGCATTTAGGGGGCAAAAGTGCAGCTGATGGCAATACCTTTTTATCGCTTTTGGGGCTTAGGGAATACACTGACCTTCGGATGCTCAAATACGGCCTTCTAAATGCGTGAATTTTCAAAATCTGTCCTGGTTTCAATTGTACGCCAGCTACTTAAATCTGTTTCTTTTTTCTCGGCTCTCTCGGCTTGGATTCCGGTTGCTTAACAATACCGTTTTAGGGACTGCGCTTTCTCAAATTCACCCAAGAAAACAAATAACCCGAACCCGTTTCCCACTGAGAACAGGTTCGGATTATTCTTCTTTGGTACGCCAGAAGG
>OIZO01000966.1_pt1 | contig 16807 bp, 7 predicted proteins | sample 1588551 | NCBI WGS metagenome assembly OIZO01 (sample SAMN03283271) | human gut metagenome | biome: human-associated habitat; material: feces | host: Homo sapiens | place: Peru | collected 2012 | reverse complement strand
CCGATTCCCGTTCTCCCCGTGATGGCCGCTGCATCGAAGAGATCGGCACCTACAATCCCCTGACCGCTCCCGCCACTGTTACCGTGGACGCCGAGAAGGCTCAGAACTGGATCAAGAACGGCGCTCAGCCCACCGATACCGTTCGGGGCCTGCTGAAGAACGCTGGCGTTCTGTAAGCCCCTTTGAAGGAGTGGCACAATGAAGGAACTTTTGCTGTATATGGCAAAGAGCCTGGTTGACGATCCCGATTCCGTTGCCGTTGTCGAAAAGACCGAGGAAGACGGCAAGGTGCTGGAGCTCCATGTGGCCGAAGGCGACATGGGCAAGGTGATCGGCCGCCAGGGGCGGATCGCCAAGGAGATCCGTACCATTATCAAGACGGTTGCCCAGCGCACTGGCGAAAAGGTCACCGTTGAAATTGTGGATTAAACGGCTATGCGTGGCGATTTCGTCACGCATTTTCGTTTTTATGAAGGAGAAATCTATGAGACTTCCGTTTATCGAAGCCGGTGAAATTGTGAATACCCACGGTGTCCGGGGGGAAATCAAAATGCTCCCCTGGCTGGACAGCCCCGAAGATATGCGCGGCTTTACCCGCTGCCGCATCGGCGGCAAGGACTATGCCATCGTTTCCTGCCGGGTCCAGAATACCTGTGACCTTCTGAAGCTGGAGGGCGTGGATACCATGGAGGCCGCCCAGGCCCTCCGGGGGAAGACCGTGACCCTGTACCGGGAGGATATGGACGAAGATGTGATCTTTGCCGGGGACCTGATCGGCATGGAGGTTTTCTCCCAGGGAGAGAAAATCGGGGAGCTGACCCAGGTGCTGGATTACCCCGGTAACCAGGTGTATGTGGTAAAAGGGGAGAGGGAATATATGCTCCCCGCGGTGAAGGAATTCATCCTGTCCACGGACCTGGAGGGCAACCGGATGGAAGTGAAGCTGTTGGAGGGCATGGAAACCGATGCGGATTGATATTCTCACCCTCTTCCCCGATACCCTGGGGGATGTGCTCTCCGAGAGTATCCTGGGCCGGGCCCAGGAGCGGGGATTCATCCATATCGGCACCCACCAGATCCGGGACTATACTTCCAACAAGCAGAACCAGGTGGACGACTACCCCTACGGCGGCGGCCGGGGGGCCATTATGCAGGCGGACCCCATCTACCGCTGCTGGGAGGCGGTGTGCGACGAGGCCGGGGGGCCGGTCCACACCGTGTATATGTCCCCCTGCGGCCATACCTTCACCCAGGCGGATGCCATCCGCCTGAGCAAGCTGGACAACCTGATCCTGGTCTGCGGCCACTACGAGGGCATCGACCAGCGCTTCATTGATGAATGCGTGGACGAGGAGATTTCCATCGGGGATTTCGTCCTCACCGGCGGCGAGATCGCCGCCATGGCCGTCACCGATGCCGTGTGCCGCATGGTGCCTGGGGTCCTGGCAGACCCGGAGTGCTTCGAGGACGAGAGCCACTTCTCGGGGATGCTGGAATACCCTCAGTACAGCCGCCCCGCCCTCTGGCACGGCAGAGCCGTACCGGAGATCCTCCTCTCCGGCAATCACGAGAAGGTAAACCAGTGGAGAAGGAAGCAGTCCCTCAGAAGGACCCGGGACCGCCGTCCGGATATGTATGAAAAGCTGGACCTCAGCTCCAAAAAGGACCAGAAGCTTCTGAAAGAAATGGAGCGGGAGGAGGAAGAAGAGGGCTAGGGCATTTTTCACAAATCGCCTATTGACTTTTCCTTATTTCGGCATTAAAATAATGATTATAAAAAATACGTTACAGAGGCTTTGCGTGCGCAAAGGCGGCTCTGCCGTCAGGCGCAAAGCTGAACAAGGGAATGGGGTTCGAGGCCCCGCATTGACCAATACCGTGGGCGTCGAGAGCCCGGTCCGTTGGCGAAAGCCAGTCATTGGGGCAACCTGAGAAGGCAGGACCGGAGACTTGTCTGAGGCGCAAGTCGGGAGACCTACTGTACCGTTAGAATGTTGCTTCGTGGAATGGTTGCGGTGATGTTCTGTCTTAGGGACATCACCGCTTTTTTGCGTCTGTCCCTATTTGCTCTGTAGTCATCGGTGCAATGCCGTGGCGATAAATTCTCCGGAAAATTTCCGGAAGAAGGGAAGGATACTATGAAAAGACGTATGCTGGCCTTGCTGCTGGTCATCGTAATGCTGATCGGTATGGTGCCGACCAGTGTGTTCGCTGACGCGGCAAGCCCGGAATCTTCGGTTTCCGCAGTGGAAGCCGAGGATTCCGCAGTCGAGACAGTGGCTCCCGAGGAAGAAACGGAAGCCCCCACGGAGGAAGAGACGGAGGCTCCCACCGAGGAACCCACGGAACCCTCTGAGGATGAAGAGGAAACCGAGGCTCCCGCCGAGGAGACCGAAGCGCCCACCGAAGAGACGGTGGAGGAGGTTGAGGAGCTCCAGGCGGATGCCGGAACGGCCGATGTCTTCTTTACCGTCAGCGTGGAGGGAGTCCTGGGCAAGACCGACGACGGCCAGGCCGCCGTGGAGCTGCCTGTCACCGTCAAGGACGCGGATGCCGACGGCATCCTGACCTTCCATGACGCGCTGGTTGCCCTGCATGAGGCCTACCGCGTGGACGGCTACACCCTTCAGCGGGGCGTTACCGTTACCAAGCTCTGGGGCGTTGAGACCTACGCCACCAGCTTCTTCAAGAACGGGGAAGAGCTCACCAAGATGGTCGCCTACAAGACCAGCACCGTAGCAGACAACGATCAGCTGTATGCCGTTGTCATGACGGACAAGACGGACCGGGCCGACTGCTTCACCTGGTTCGACAAGACCGATGTCACGGTCAAGGCCGGTGAGTCCTTCAAGCTGACTCTGACGGGTAAGTCCGATGACTACGCCAAGTCCGGTGCCACCAACATCCCCGTAGGCACCTGGGAGGACGGCGCTTTCACCGCCCTGGAAAACGCCAAGACTGATAAGGACGGCAATGTGACCCTGAGCTTCGACAAAGCCGGCACTTACCTTGTCACCGCCAAGGGCGTTCTGTCTGGTCTGCGCTATAACGACGTTTTTGAAGATGATGAGGACATCGACTGTCCCACCATCGCCCCCTACTGCGTTGTCACCGTAGAGGAGGCCGCCAAGCCCGGCCCTGCTGACAGTGCTACGGTTTACTTTACCCTCAATTATGAAGGTGTTCTCGGCAAAACCAGTGACGACGAGATCCTGGTGGACAAGCCTGTCACCGTCAAGGACCTGGATGGCGACGGCCAGCTTACCGTTGACGAGGCCCTGGTTGCCGCCCATGAGGCCTATTGCCCCGCAGGCACAGACGGCTATAAACAGAGCGGCGGCCAGGTGAAAAAGCTCTGGAACAGAACGGATGCTGCCAATCCACTGAACGAGACCAACAACTACTTCGTTGTAAACAATGTTCCAATTCACGCCGGCGTTCCTAACGTCACCATTAAGGACGGGGACTACCTGTATGCTTCCGCCAATGCCGACAGCAAATATTGGTCGGATTACTTTACCTACTTTGACCGGCGGACTGCTGAGGTAGAGGCTTACCAGGACCTGACCCTCAATCTGAAGGGTATCCCCAGCATGGTCGCGGATGTAACGGAAGACTCCTTCGCTCCCCGGAATATTTCGGATATCTCCCTGGGCCTGTGGAAGGATGGCACCTTTGAGACCTTTGACAATGCGAAGACGGATTCCAATGGCAACGTAACCTTGAGCTTTGACAAGGCCGGTACCTATTACGTTACCGCAAAGGGTACTGTCCACGCCACGATCGGCGACTACAGCGCAGGCCACATGGGTGAGGCCATTGAAGTAGACTGCCCGATTATGGCCCCCTACTGCGTGGTCACTGTCACCCCTGCCCAGATCGTCACGGCCACCGTGTCCTACTCCGGCCAGGCGGAAGGCGATTTTGTCACCCTCGGCGTAGATACCGAGGTCCGGAGCAATCTGGCAGAGAGCTACGGCTACAAGGACCAGGTTGATGCCAGTACCGCTGTGTCCGCTCTGGACGTACTGGTCCAGGCCCATATTGACTGCTTCGGTCAGGATTTCACCAAGGCGGAGGCCCGCACCTATCTGGATGTCTCCGACACGGGGGCCATCAACACCATGTTCTGTGTGGAGAGCTCCAACCTGTGCTACCTGGTCAACGGCACCACTCCCGGTAGTAAAATGGTCAACCAATGCAAGGTGGAAAACGGCGACAATGTGCTGTTTGCCTTCTTCCAGGACACCACTGGGTACTCCGACCAGTACACCTGGCTGGCCGATGGGGACGGCAAGGCCCTGGACGGCCAGACCCTGGAGGCTGGTGGCAAATATACCCTGACCGTCATGGGCCGTCCCGCTTTCGGCGGTAAGGAGGCCCCCGTCTCCGGTGCCAAGGTTTACCTGGTGGATACCGAGAATGGTACTCTGGATACCACTCTGGGCACCACTGGCTCCGACGGCAAGTGCACCGTCACCGTTCCCGCCGATTGGGCCGGGAAGACGGTCTGCCTGACTGCCAAGGGCACCAATACCTTTATGTCCCTGGCAAGGGTGACGGTGACGAAGGTCACCACCGTCAGCGTGTCCATTGCCTCCTGGCTCTATGATTGCTATCTGGAGAACCTCTATCCCCACGAGAACGTGACGGTTTCCAGCAATCTGGCGGAGAGCTATGGCTACAAGGACGGTATTTCCGCAGAGGATGGTGTATCCGTTCTGGATGTGCTGGTCAAGGCTCACCAGATTGCCTATGGTGACAGCTTTACCCCGGAGAAGGCGGAAAGCTATCTGACCGTCAACAACGGTGCCGTAACCACAGCTTTCGGCAACCTTGACGAGGATTATTTCCGTACCCTCATCAACGGGAAGGCTGCGGACAGCCCTGTGGACAAGTCCGAGGTCAAGTCCGGCGACAGCGTTTTCTTCGCCTATCTGAATGAAGAGCCTGAAAATGTCCGCATTGCTTACCTGACTACCGCCGATGGCAAGAACCTGGACGGCCAGAGCTTCTCCGTAGACGGCTATTCCCAGCTTGTCCTCATGGGCACACCTCTGGAAGGCGGTGACGCGGAACCCATCTCCGATGGCCTTGTTAAGATCCTGGATCTTGCTACCGGCAAGGAAACCAGCTTCGGCGAATCAGACAGCAACGGCATTCTGCGGATCCATTGGCCGGAGTCTGCTGCCAACCAGACCATCTGTCTGGTTGTCTACGGCAGCGGCATAGACTTGCCCACGGTTTCGAAAATCACCGTAGATACGAAGAATGCCCCCAACTATCTGGATTCCCTCAAGATTGCCATCGGCAAGGACGAGAACAGCCTGACGCCTGTCACGTTCACGCCCTCCTTCTTCCCCGGCACCTTTGACTACACCACGCCCATCCTGGACTATGTGGCTGACAGTAGCGCCCGCTATGTCTGGGCGAAGGTTGCCGCCACCAACGGCACTACGGTCAGTTGCCAGACCGGCCCTTACTTCTGGGACAATACGACCCTGGAGTCTGGCAAGTGGACCAAGCTGCTCAGGCTGGATACCGGCCGCTATAACAAAGTCACACTGACGCTGACCAAGGATGGTACAAATGGCAACGCCTACACCATCACCCTCCCCATGCAGCCGGATACCAGCAAGCAGACCCTGACCTGGAAGACCGACCTGAAGAGCCTGGTCTATTTCCGGCCCAACGCGGAAGCCACCCTGACTGTCCTGGCCCAACACAACAATAAGCCCCTGGACAGCAAGGCGGAGATTACCTACCAGTGGTACTACATGGCTTCTCCCGATGGGGAGCCCGCAATCATCAATGGCGCTACCGGTCCCTCCTTCTCCCCCAAGACCGACGAAAAGGGCTACTCCTACTACTATGTTATCGCCTCCTGCGACGGCGTGGAGTCCATCCGGAGTAAGACCATTGCAGTCAAGGTCACCGATGAGAAGGCACCCACCTCCATTACCCTGACCTGTGATTATCCCTACTATGTAGAGGATACCTGGATCAAGGCTCTGGACGGCAAGAAGTTCATTGCCACCAAGGGTGACCAACTGCACATCCGTGCCATAGACGAAAACGGCAACGATACCCCTGTCGAATGGAGCGTCAACACCTACGGCAGTGCTGCCTTCGACCCGAATACCGGACTGTATACTGTCAATTATGCCGGCAACGGCTATATCACCGTTTCTTCCTTGATTGATCCATCTATCAAATCGGAAGAAAAGGCCGTACAGACTGCGGACTATAAGTTCTCCGACTATAACCGGAATCAGACCGTCACTCTGTCCACGGACGGACAGGGTTCCTCTTCCGCCACCCTTACCGGTGGTGTGAACGAGCACAACATCTGGACCCTGGACATCCCAGAGGGAGTCGGCACCTGCGAGGACGACATCAGCAAGAAGCCCGGCTCCATCAGCATTAAGCTCTACCGTCCCGGTAAGGTCACCGCTACCGTCACCGTTGACCTGGGCGGCGAGAATGACCCCAAGCTCACCGACACCGCCACCATTACCGTAAACGGTGTAGGCGTGGAGACCACCGACGGCACCCGGACCCGGCTGGATCTGGAGATGACCGCCAAAGTCCCCAATCCCACCGCCTCTCTCACCGCCTACCTGATGGAAGGCCGCACCGTCGCCTCCTGGACCAGCTCCAATGAGGATGTGGCCACCGTAGACGACAAGGGCGTGGTCACCGCCAAGGGCATCGGCTCCGCTATCATCACCGCCACCGACTCTGAGGGCAACAAGGGCGGCATCAAGGTGGTTGTCACCGATGCCGCTAAGCCCACTCTGGAGAGCTTTGCCTTCAGCAGAGGCTGGGGCGTTGGCGTCAACGGCCTGACCTTCCATTCCACTACTTTTGATTACACCGGCCTGAGCCTGGCAAGCGCCACCTCCAAGCTGGAAGTTGCTAACACCACCGTCTACAGCGACAAGCTGGAAGCCGTCGCCACCTATGTAGACGAGAAGGGCGTTCAGCAGACCGTGGCTATCCCCTCCGGCACTGCCACCAACCTGCTGCCCAATATCGCCTTTGGCACCAATAAGCTGACCGTCACCCTGAGCCGGAAGGACAACAAGAAAGTCAAGTCCGTCTACACCTTCGAGATCACCCGGCCCAGAGATGCCAGCAACCCCCTGCTGAAAGCCCAGGGCGGCATGACCCTCCTCGCTGCCGACGGCTCCAACCTGGGCACTGACCTGTACAAGGGCAAGGTGGAAGGCTTCCTGTTCAAGGCTGATGCCGATGGAAACTACGTTGGCGGAAACGGCGCTTTCTACAATAACACCTATCTGTACCGGGCCTATATGCAGAATGGCCGGAAGGACTTCACCCTGAGTGCCACTGCCAATGTGGCCTACAGCCACCTGCGTTATTCCACCGACAACGGCCAGACCTGGACGGAACTGCCCCAGGGCGGCGGCCGCACCGCAGTCATCTCCTTCCCTGAGCCCACCACTGGCAATGCGGAAGTCAAGGTGATCCTCCAGCTGGTAAGCGACAAGGTTTACACCGACAGCGGCAATACCTTCCCAGAAACCGTCACCCATAGTCAGAACGGCATCGTCTACACCGTCTGGGTCGAGCAGATCCCCTCCGCTGAGGATTTGCAGATGCTCACCGCATCTACGGAGATCGGCTATTGGTATCCTGCCTTCGATCCCGACCACAGCGACTACACCGTTTCCATCCCCAACGGTGCGGAAGCTCCTGAGCTGCGCTACACCGTCAAGGCCGGACTCACCGTCACCCTGAATGGTGTTCAGCAGGTCCCGGATGAGACTGGCACCTACACCCTGGCCCTGAGCAACAAGGACCGGCAGACCCTGACCCTGTCCAGCGCCGGAGGCGATGTCCAACGGACCTACTCCTTCCGCAGCGCCCAGCACAGAGTGAACACCGCTGACACGGTCCTGGATCATCTGGCCATCAACAGCCAGTACACCAACAACAGCTATGCCGTTTACCCCGAGAAGGTCCTGGAAGACACAACCAGTTCCCTGACATCTCTGGGCAACTTCGGCGGATACATCACCTTCTATTTTGAGGACGGCCTGACCAACGATGATTCCCACCCCTACGGCGTGGACTTCTACATCGACGGCAACGCCTTCGTGGACACCTCCACCGGCACCGGCCTGGGCTCTATGGAACCCGGTCAGGTCTGGGTTTCCGAGGATGGAAACACCTGGTACGCCCTGGCAGGCTCCGAGCACTACGATGGAGCCATCTGGGACTACACCGTTACCTACACCAGAGACGGCATCGGTACCCACTGGTCCGACAACTACGGCAATACGGACCTGAGCTCCTATGGCCGCAGCTTCCAGTGGCCCATCGCCAGCGAGTACCCCCTGAACAGCTTGGTAAAGAACGACACCATTACCCTTTCTGGCATTCTGATCCCCAGCAACAAGGGCATCGTGGGCAATGACGACTTCGGCACCACCTCCAGCGGCGCCCGGTTCGGCTATGTGGATGTGCTGCCCAGTGGTCGGAACAACCCCTATCTGGACAACGAGGACTACAAGAACGAAAGCTCCGGCTTCGACCTGGCCTGGGCCGTAGACGCCAGCGGCAACCCTGTAGATGTAAACGGCAAGTCCTTCCACTATGTGAAGGTCGTCACCGCCTCCAACATCATCGCCGGTGCTGCCAACGAGAAGTCCACCGAGGTCAACGGCATCTTCCGTGCCGAATCCACCGGAAGCGATGTGGGCACCACTGCCGCCCCCACCGCCATCTCCTTCACCGGTAGCGGCGCAACCTACTCCATCACCCCGGAAAACGGCAAGCAGGTTTACAATGTCTCCCTGCCCATGGATGCCGTGTCCATTACGGTTTCCGGCAACGCGGAGAACATCTATGTCAACAACCAGCGTGTGGCCCCCGGAGAGGCCACCAAGGCCATTGATCTGGGCAGCGGCAGGAAGTTGGTCCGTATCATTGCCCAGTCCGGCGATGAGCAGCCTGTTATTTACCTGCTGAAGCTCACCTCCGGCGCATCCTCTCTGCAGGCTCCCGAAATCGTCAGCCAGCCCGCCTCCGCCACCTATCTTCTGGGAATGGATGCGGAAGACCTGACTGTGGAGGCCAAGCCCGCTTCCAAGCACCAGACCCTGACCTATCAGTGGTTCGTCAACACCGCCGAGAGCTACGAGGGCGCAGTCGCCATTGCCGACGCCACTGCCGAAACCTATGCTCTGGGTAAGGCCGAGGAAACCGGCACGCACTACTACTTCTGCGTGGTGACCGCCACCGCCAACGGCCTGAACTGCACCGCCTCCTCCGACTTTGCCAAGGTGGAAGTCCTGAACAATGCCGACTATGTGGCGGCCAAGCTCCAGGGCACCGGCACCGCAGAAGATCCCTACCAGATCGCCACCGCCGAAGACTACCAGACCGTTTACGACCTGGTTGCCGCCGGTTACGCCTTCAAGGATCAGTACCTGGCCCAGACCAAGGACGTGACCCTGGCCGAGGGTTGGCAGCCCATCGGCTCCGACAGCAGCAATCGGTTCAGCGGCCATCTGGATGGCCAGGGCCACACCCTCACCGTGCCCGAAGGCGGCCTGCCTCTGCTGGGCTACGTGAAGGATGCCTACGTAGAGAACCTGAACATCTACGGTCCCCGGATCGAGGGCTACGGCCTGGTGAACAACCTGGAGGGCGTTGGCCTTTCCGGCAACGCCATCACCATTGAGGGTGTCACCCTGAAGTCCGGCACCAAGACCCTGAAGTCCGGCCTCATCGGCACCTACATCACCACCAACGCCTTCGCCGGCTGCTCCGGCGGCTTCCTGGTCACCATCCGGGATTGCGTGGCGGAAAGAGGCGTGGTCATCGGCTATGATGGCAGCCAGTCCAAGATCGGTTCCTTCGCTGGCCGAATCAACGGTACCATTGAAGGCTGTAAGAGCTACGCTACCGTTTACGGCGTGGACAGCGTGGGCGGTATTGTGGGCAACCAGGATAACTCCATGACCACCTTCAAGGTCACCGGCTGTGAATTCCACGGCACCGTGGAAGCCAGCGGCGAAGAGGCCGGCGGTATCATCGGCAGCGGCTACATTGGCGGCTGGGCTGATAACGCCATGCGTCCCAACATCTATAATTGTACCGTCACCGGCTCTATCTCCGGCTCCAACAAAGTCGGCGGCATCCAGGGCGGCGACTCCGTCGTCATCCAGACCTACAGCAACAGCCCCAACGAAATGACCGGCAATACCTTCAGCGGCCACCTCTACTCTGAGGGCGAGGCTGTGGGTGCCATTGTTGGCTACTACAGAGGTCTGAATGTTTACGACAAGGTCCATGGCAATACCTGCGAGAGCGACGACACCGGCCTGCGGCCCATCGGCCAGGTGGCCTATGTGGACACCAGCGCCGCCGAGCACGAGAACGTCTACGGCCTGAACTACTACGATTCCAGCACCGGCAACTTCCCCTCCGGCACCGGCGTATGGGGCTGGAAAAAGAATTCCAATCGTACCGACGATCCTCTGGGCGCTGACGCGGGCACCATCTGCCAGATGAATTCCGGCGTCATCGATCCCACCGTCGATTCCAAGCTGGTGGGCGGCAAGTCCACCACCCTGAAGGCTGTGGATGCCGAGGGCAACCCCATCCCCAAGAATAACATCACCTGGGCTCTGGCCAACGTCGAAGACGCGGCCTATGCCACCGTCACCGCCGCCGGCGCTGTGAAGACCTACGTTGTGGCCTCCAAGCACAATGTGACCTTCATCGGCACCCCCAAGGACGGCTCTACGCCCATCAAGCACACCATCGCCATCTATCCCGCCGTCTCCCAGGTGGAGATCCTGAGAGGCCGCCAGGTCGTCAACGGCCAGACCCTCTACATGGATATGGACACCGAGAAGACCCTGACCCTCACCGGCAAGCTCTATCCCACCGATGCCATGGAGGGCCTGAGCTGGAAGTCCTCCAACGCCAAGGTCCTGACCGTGCAGGACGGTGTGGTCACCTACCTGGCCGGTACCGGCACCGTGACCATCACCGCTACCGCCAATGACGGCAGCAAGAAGGCCGCCTCCGTGAAGATCCAGGTGGGCAGCCTGACCAAGTCCGTTACCGTTGCCGAGCCTGAGACCGCCGTCCTGCGCGCCGGCAAGTCCCTGACCCTGAAGGCCACCACCGAGCCTGTGAAGCCCACGGTTCCCGGTGTTACCTTCCGGCTGGTGGATAGCGCCGACAGCGCCTACGCCACCGTCACCGCCGCCGGTAAGGTCACTGCCAAGAATGTCAACGAGCCTCATGCCGTGCAGATCCAGGCCGTCAGCAAGGATGCCGCCAAGGTAGGCAGCAACGTCATCACCCTGACCATCCTGCCCAAGGCCGACCAGAGCCTGATCCTGAAGGTTGGCAATGACTACGTGACCAAGACCACCCTGGCCCGGAACGTGAATGAGACCGTCTCCCTGAAGGCCTTCACTCTGACCGTCGCCGACGGAAAGGCGGAGGAGGCCGAGGCCGAAGTGACCTGGAAGTCCTCCAACGGCAAGGTGGCCTCTGTAGACGAAAACGGCACCGTCACCTGCCTGAAGTCCGGCAGCGCCACCATTACCGCAACCTCCGGCAAGGTCAAGGCCACCGTCACCCTCAAGGTCACCGGCTTGGTGGAGGGCATCACCGTCACCACCAAGAAGGCCGCCGACAGCCTGACCGTTGCCTCCGGCAAGACCCTGGCTCTGAAAGCCACCGTGGAGCCTGCCAACGCCTCCAACAAGGCCGTCACCTGGTCCATCACCGATGGCAGCGCCTACGCCAAGGTCTCTTCCTCCGGCGTCATTACCGCCAATAAGGACCTGACCGGTGTGAAGACCGTTACCGTCACCGCCACCGCCAAGGATGGCTCCGGTGTCTCCGGCAGCGCCAAGGTCACCCTCCGTCCTCTGGTTCAGGGGTTGGAGATCAAGCGTCCCGGCGCTTCCGAGAATATCACCCTGGTGTGGGATATGGCTGCAAGCAGCACCTTGCAGCTCAGCGCCGTGACCTACCCCGTGGCCGCCGGGAAGGACGTGACCTGGAAGTCCTCCAACGCCAAGGTTGCCTCCATTGACGCAGGCGGCAAGATCACCTGCCTGAGGGCCGGTACCGTTACCATCACCGCCACCGCCAAGGATGGCTCCGGCAAGAAGGCCTCCTTCAAGCTCACCGTGGTCAAACTCATGAAAGACCTGACCCTGGAGGGCGGCATCATCGCCGGTGGAAAGTCCCTGACCCTGAAACCCGTCATCACCCCCGCCGACACCACCAACAAGAAGCTCAGCTGGTCCGTGTCCGAGAATGAGGCCGGTATCAGGATCAGCTCCTCCGGCAAGCTCACCACCAAGGCTGTGAAGGAGCCTGTCACCGTCACCGTGACCGTAAAGGCCCTGGACGGCAGCGGCGTGACCGCCAAATGCGACGTGACCGTCTACCCCGCTACCACCAAGGTCACCATCGGCACTGCCGACGGCAGCACCCTGCCCACCAAGCTGGAGGCCGGGCAGACCCTGGAGCTGAAGGCTAGCGGCAACGATGGCTCCGCCCAGGCATTCACCTGGAAGACCAACAACAAGCTGGTCACCGTAAAAGACGGCAATGTCACCGCCGACCCCAAAGCCCTGGGTAAGACGGTAACCATCACCGCCACCGCCGCCGACGGCACCAACAAATCCGCCTCGATCAAGCTGAAGATCCTGGCCCCTGTGGTGCCCCAGGCCTGACCCCTGCATAGCGACCGGTCCCCAGAAATGGGGGCCGGTTTTTTTCCCTAAGAACCGACAAATTTTGACAATTTTCCACAGTTACCAGTAGCGAAGGAGGACCCTTCATGATATGATAGCCCCAAAGGGGGCGAAAGAATGCGAAAGCTTGCTTGGTTTACCCTGGGCTTTGCCCTGGGCATGCTGGGGCTCACCACTGTGCTTTGGGGCCTGAGTCCTTGGTTTGGGCTTGTGCTCCTGGCTCTGGGGGCATTGGCTCCTTTGGCTTCCCGGCGGTGGTCCCGGCTTTCTGTTCCGGCGGCGGTGCTGCTGGGAGTGGCTGTCGCCTGGGGCTGGATGGGGCTGGTCCAGGCCCGGTTTTATACGCCCCTGAAAATTCTGGACGGACAGACCGGTACGGCGGAAATTCTGGCTCTGGACTATGGGGAGCAGACGGACTACGGCCAGCAGGTGAAGGGCCGGATCTACCTGGCCGGAAAGGGCTATACCCTGGGGGTATACCTGAAAGAGGGCCGCCCGGTGGAGCCCGGAAACCGGCTGACAGGGGAGTTCCGGTTCCGGCTGACCCTGCCCGGCGGGGAGAAGGAATCCAGCTATGCCGCCTCCTCCGGCATTTTCCTCCGGGCCACGGCCAAGTCGGCCACGGCGGTGGAGCCGGGGCAGGCGGAGAGCCTGCGGTTCTTTCCCCAAAGGCTGGCAAAGAGCATGAAGGCCATTCTCCGGGGGTGCCTGCCGGAGGATGTGTTTCCCTTCGCCCAGTCCCTGCTGCTGGGAGACAGCGATGGGCTGGATTACGGCACCAAGACGGCCCTGACGGTCAGCGGCATCCGGCACATCATCGCCGTGTCCGGGCTCCATGTGGGGGTGCTGTGGCTGCTGATCCGGCGGCTTGCCGGAAACCGGCGGTACCTCACCGCCCTGGTAGGCATTCCGGCGGTGGCACTGTTCGCGGCTCTGGTGGGATTCACCCCCTCCGTGTGCCGGGCTGGGCTCATGGTGGGACTGATGATGCTGGCGGAGTGTGCGGGCCGGGAATATGACCCGCTGACGGAATTATCCCTGGCGGCGCTGGTGCTGCTGGTTTTCAATCCCTTTACGGTCCTTTCCGCCGGATTCCAGCTGTCGGTGCTGAGTGTGCTGGGGATCCTCTTGTTTGAGGGGCCCATCCAGGAAAAGCTGGAAGAGGTGCTGTGGCCCCGGCTGGCGGGGCCCATTGCCCTTACCTTTAGCGCCATGAGCCTGTCCACCCCCTTGGCCGCCTGGTATTTTGGGGTGGTCAGTCTCGTGGGTGTGGTGACGAATCTGCTGGTGCTGCCCTTGGTCACCCTGATTTTTTACGGTGTGGGGGCGGTCTGCGCCCTGGGCGGCATCTGCCCGGAGCTGGGGGGGCTTCTGGGGCGGCTCCTGGCCTGGCCCATCCGGTTGGTGCTGGTGACGGCCCGGCTCCTTGGCCGGGTGCCCTTCGGGGCCCTGTATCCCTGGGGCGTGTTTCATGCCCTGGCCCTGGCAGGGATCTATGTCCTGCTGATTTTCTATGCCCTCTTCCACAAGGGAAGGCTCCGGTATTATGTGGCCGCCTCCGCCTGTGTGGCGGCGGCCTGGGTTTTTCTGGGAGGCTGGCTTCCCAGGCAGGAGGATTTCCGGCTTGCGGTGCTGGATGTGGGCCAGGGACAGAGCCTGGTCCTGAGCAGCCGGGGGCAGACCCTGGTCATCGACTGCGGGGGCCGGACCGGGCAGAGCGCCGCGGACAGGGCGGCGGAGTATCTGCTGAGCCAGAACATATACAGGGTGGATGCCCTGGCTCTGACCCACTTCGATGCGGACCACGCCGGTGGGGCACAGTACCTGCTGAGCCGGGTGAAGGCCCAGACCCTGCTTCTTCCCGAGGGGAAGGAGGAACGGGTCATCCCCTTCGGGGCGGGGACAGTGCGGCTTTTTCCCTATACCGGCGGGAATTCCCGGCAGGAAAACAGCATGGCCATCTTGTTTGAATCGGAAAATTGTGTTATACTGGTCACCGGCGATTTGGACCAGGCCGGGGAGCGGCGGCTGGTGCGGGAGGGAAAGATCCCAAGAACGGATATCCTGGTGGTGGGCCACCACGGCTCCAGAAACGCCGCCTCGGAAGAGCTGATGGCGGCGGCAAGGCCCAAGGTGGCGGTGATCTCCGTGGGAGCGGGCAACCCCTTCGGCCACCCCCATCAGGAAGCCCTGGACCGGCTGGAACGGGCCGGGGCGGCGGTTTTCCGGACGGACCAATCGGGCACCATTGTAATCAGGAGGTAACGCTGTGGCGAAACCCAAGGCTGCCGGCGAGGAGCTGGAGCGCTTAAAGCGGCAGATCAAAAACAAAGAGGCGGGACGGCTCTACTTCTTCTTCGGAGAAGAGACCTTTCTGCTGGAATACTATCTGGGCCAGATGAAGAAGCTCCTGCTGGAGGAGCTGACGGAGTCCTTCAACTTCCACCGGTTCAATGGGGAGACCTTTGACCTGACGGAATTTGGGGAGGCGGTGGAGAATCTGCCTATGATGGCGGAGCACACCCTGGTCCAGGTGGATGACATTGACCCCTTCAAGATGAACGAATCGGACCGGGACCGGATGGGGGCCATTCTCTCGGACATTCCGGACTACTGCACCGTGATCTTTGTGTATGGAGGTCAGGGGTGGAAGCCGGACCAGCGGATGAAAAAGCTCTGGGAGGCCGTCAAAGGCTCTGGCGCTCTGGTGGAGTTTGCCAAGCAGGACCAGCGGCACCTGATCGACTGGCTCACCCGGCGGTTTGCCGCCAAGGGGAAGAAAATCACCCCGGAGCTGTGCGTCTACCTCATCGACATCACCGACGGCACCATGACCTCCCTTTTGGGGGAGGTGGAGAAGATCTGCGCCTACTCCGGCGCGGACACCATCTGCCAGGCGGATATCGACGCGGTGACGGAGCCGGTGCTGGATGCCATGGTGTTCCAGATGACGGACCTGATGAGCGCCGGAAAGTATGACCAGGCCCTGGTGAAATTACAGCAGCTATTAAAGATGCAGCAGGAGCCGGTGCTGATCCTGGGGGCCATCGGGTCCCATTTCCGCCGGCTGGGCACTGCCCGGACCCTGCTGGACAACCGGAAGACCAGCAGCGAACTGCAAAAGCTCTGCAATCTGTCGGATTATCCGGCCCGGAAGACCATGGAGGCCGCCCGGGGCTTCTCAGCACCCTTCTGCAAAAAGGCGGCAGAGCTGATATTGGAGACGGACTACAGGCTGAAAACCTCCTACGACGACAGCCAGCGGCTTCTGGAATTGCTGGTGCTGGAGCTGGCCCGGGAGGCAAGCCATGGTTAAAATCAAGGAAGCCATTCTGGTAGAGGGCCGCTACGATGTCAACACCCTGCATCAGGTGGTGGATGCCACGATTTTTGAAACGGCAGGCTTCGGTATTTTCAAAGACCGGCAGAAAATGGATATGCTCCGCCGGGTGGCGGAAAAGCGGGGCCTCATCGTCCTGACGGACTCCGATGGGGCGGGCTTTGTCATCCGCAACCACGTGAAAAGCGCCATTCCCGGCAAGTACCTGAAGCACGCCTACATCCCGGATGTTCCGGGAAAAGAGAAACGAAAAGCCGCCCCCGGCAAGGAGGGGAAGCTGGGGGTGGAGGGGATGCGCCCGGATATCCTCCTGGAGTCCCTCCGTCAGGCGGGAGCCACCATAGAAGGGGAGGGGACCCAACAGAAGGCTGCCGCCATCACCAAGCAGGATTTCTTCGACTGGGGCCTCTCCGGCGGCCCGGACAGCGGGGAGAAGCGGAAAAAATTGCTGAAAATCCTGGATTTCCCGGAGAGAATGAGCGCCAACGCCCTATTGCAGGCGGTGAATCTGCTGTATACAAGGGAAGAGCTGGAGGAAATCATTGGCAAATAGGTATTTGGTAACCTAAAAACGCCCTGTCATTGCGAACCAGTCCTCAGACTGGTGTGGCAATCCCCCGGATTTTCCGTCAGCCAAGTACGAGCAGCTCATGCCCTCTCCTGCCTGGAGAGGGTGCCGCCCGCAGGCGGCGGGTGTGGAGGGGAC
>OIZO01000964.1_pt1 | contig 16819 bp, 16 predicted proteins | sample 1588551 | NCBI WGS metagenome assembly OIZO01 (sample SAMN03283271) | human gut metagenome | biome: human-associated habitat; material: feces | host: Homo sapiens | place: Peru | collected 2012 | reverse complement strand
ATTATTTCTATTTCGTTTGTATTCTTATCTGCTGTCGCAACGCAACGATATGCAAGTTATTTACATTGTAACTAAACGTCTCAACGTATCAGATTCCTTCACAAGAATTTTTTAATGATATCAATCATCGCATCATTATTACAATCTAATGGCGATACATAATCTACAATACTCTTCACTTTATCACAGGCATTAGATGGACAAGCACTATGGCATCCTCTCTTAAACATTGACAAATCATTTTCATTATCACCTATCGCTAGTACCTCATCTGGTTTTATATTTAGCAGTTTAGATACTATATCAATTGCGTTTCCTTTAGAAGTATCTTTATGATGGCATTCCAGAAACCAATAATTAGAATATTCGCATACCATATTGTTCTTATCGTTTATAAAATGTCTTACATCTTCTAAATGATCTTTATTGTAATCTGAGAAAGCTATCTTATAAACATATTCTTTCTCTAAAAGTTCATAGAGTTCGTCTTTAGTAACCATATTAATCTTTACACTAGTAGGCATGTTGGAATTTTCTGTAATATAAAGTCCTGAATCCAAATATAGACGAGGAACGTATCACCCTACTATATCCATAACCTAGTAAATCATATGCATCTTTCTTATCTAAACAACAACTATAAATTAGTTTCCCATCTATGATAATATAGGCTCCATTGCCACATACCATATTAGATAAATCTATATACTGTTTAATGGGTTCCATGTTATAAGGAAGTCTTCCTGAATTCACAATAAAACATGCATCTTTTAATCCTTTTATAAAATTCATAGTTTTATTAGATACCGTTTTCTTGCTATCTAATAAAGTGTCATCTAAATCAAAGAAGATTAGTTTTAACATAAAGGCTCTAGTTTATTTAAGTCACAAACAGCTTTTAAGATTAGTTATTTTTTCTCAACTAAAATTCCTCATCATCATCAGAAATGATTAACTCACATTTATTTAGAGCACTTCTTCCAGTATCAAGAAGACTATTAAAATCAAATGTATTTAAATCTATTTCATTTAAACGATGGCCTAGAAATTCCATAATAATAGGAAGATTCATCCCACCTATTAACACCACTTTAGAAGAAATATATCTAAAAGCTTGATTGCATGGAGTACCACCTATTAAATCTGCAAAAACAACAACGCCATCTCCAGAATCTAATTCTTTAATTTTATTACCAATTTCTTCGCCAAAAGTATCTGGATTAGTGTTTTCTGATAAACAAAGCGTTTCTAATTGTGGGATCTCACTCCCAAAGAACATTTTTAAACTACTACTGATTCCAGACGCCATATTACTATGGCTTATTAATAAAATGCCGATCATTTTTTGTTCCTTTCTTTTACTCTACTGCTTTTCTTACAAAACCATCAGCACTAGCTAACTTTTCTTTTGCGGTATCTAAATCAACATTCAAAAGAATCATCACAATAGCTTCCTTACAATGATTATTAGAAATCTTTAAAGCTTCATCAGCCTTTTCCCAATCACAATCAGTAGCAGCCATAACAATTTGTCTACATCTTTCAACAAGCTTTTCATTAGTAGCCATAACATCTACCATTAGATTCTTATACACTTTGCCAAGACCAACCATTGAAGCTGTTGATAACATATTAATGATTACCTTTTGGCAAGTTCCTGACTTAAGTCTTGTAGAACCTGTTAATATTTCAGGACCAGCACTAACCTCAATTGGATAATCAACCATAGCACCAATCTTAGTATTCAAATTACAACATACACAAGCTGTCTTAGCGCCAATCTCTTTAGCATACTCAATACCACCGATAACATATGGTGTTCTACCAGATGCTGCTACACCAACAAGTAAGTCCTTACTAGTAAAATTATTATTCTTTAAATCTTCTACACACAATTCTTTCTTATCTTCCGCGCCTTCAACTGCCTTAACAATAGCACCATAGCCACCAGCAATTAAGCCTAAGAACTCATATGTACAACTAAATGTTGGACCACACTCTACCGCATCGATAATACCTGTTCTACCAGAAGTTCCTGCTCCAACATAGATAACGCGACCACCATTTTTCAAAGCTACAATCATAGCCTCGACTACTTTTTCAATTTGTGGTAAAGCTTTCTTTACTCCTGCTACAACATTTAAATCCTCTTCATTCATAATCTTTAGGATGGCCATTGTAGAAAGTAAATCCAAATCCTTTGTCTTTTCGTTTCTTTGTTCAGTACCTAAATTTTTAATATTTGTCATATATCCCTCCATTTAATATTGTTTATAAAAGCCTCAGAAATTAACCCGAGGCTTTTTAAGATTAGGTTGATTATAATAGTTAACGCTAAACGTTACTAGATAAATAATTTACATATCTAGAAGTAATTATCTCGGGACGTGTTATAGATGTTCCTACAACTACAGCTAAGGCACCAGCTTTAATAGCTTCCGCTGCTTCTTCTTCGGTTTTGATTTTTCCTTCTGCAATTATTGGTGTATCTGTGATTTTAGTAATTTGTTTAATAAGTTCAAGATTTACAGAAGTTACATTTTCAGATTCCTTTGTATAACCTGACAAAGTTGTTGAAATTAAATCAAAATTCAAAGGTAATATATCTTTAGCCTCCTGAAGTGTAGATATTTCACCCATAATAAGAACATCTGGATAGTTTTCTCTTATCTTCCTTACTATATCTTCGACTTTCTCATTATTAGGTCTTTGTCTTGGCGTTGCATCTAAGGCAACGATCTCAATCCCACAGTCCAATATATCTTTAGCGCTTTGGTAGGTAGGAGTAATATATACTGGATAATCAGAAAATTGTTTATTAATGCCAATAATTGGTAAATTAACTTTTTCTTTGATTTTAGTAATATTATCAACCCCAGTCGCTCTAATGCCAGCTGCGCCACCTTCTTCGGCTGCTTTTGCGAATGCTGCCATTATATCAGCGCCATACATCGCCCAACCTGGTCTTGCTTGACAAGATACAATCAATTTGTGTTTAATCTTTTCTAGTACTTCATTTTTCTTCATATTAGAAAATTTGTAATAATTTACCTACAATACCAATTGCGAAACAAATGACAATGCAGACATACATTCCTTTCTTTTTCTTATTTAAAATTTGATAGAAACATAAAACTAATACTAATGACAATAGTCCTGGAATAATTGAATTAATTGTGGTTAAAAGATTTACTTCCTTACCACTAATATTCCAAATAACATTTAATGGAACGCTAACAAAGCCTACAGTCATAGCACCAGTTACCATCATACCTACGATTGTTGCGCCACTTACGAACTTGTCTAATAAGTTGTTGCTATTCATCTTAGATACAAGAGAGATACCAAACTTATGTCCATATTTAATGAATAACCAACGAGAAGCAACGTTTAGTGCAACATTTGGAATAATAAATACAAATGGAGCAATCGCGTTTCCTTCAAGTGCCATACCAGCAGCAAGAGCTGCGAATATTGTCATAAATACTGCTTTAAAAATTGAATCACCAACACCAGATAATGGACCCATTAAAGCTGTTTTTGTTGAAGCAATTGCTTCTTCAGAAATATCTTTTCCTAGCGCTCTTTGTTCTTCAAGTGCTAATGTAACACCCATTACTGCATTTCCTGTATAAGGGTGACAATTAAAGAATTCATTATGACGTTTTAAAGCAGCAATTTGATCCTCTTTGTTAGGATATAGTTTTTTAATGGTAGGAATCATTGCATAACAGAAACCAAGTGAACAGTATCTTTCATAGTTGATTGATGTCATTGAGAAGAAAGAACGCCAGAATGTTTTCTTTAATTCTTTATCCGTTAATAAACCAGCAGTGTTTTCTACCACAGGGCTTTCTTCCTCAAAATCATCAAACTCATCATCGGATGAAGATTTTTTATTACCTAGTTTATAGATTGCCACAGCAATTACTAGAGCAATTAAACTTACTGCTGTTTGATTCAAAGATAGATAACCAACTAAGACGAATCCGCCAAGGAAGAAACACCAGTAGTTCTTGAAGTCCATCATCTTTAAAAGCATAGCCATTCCGACTGCAGGTAGCATCTTAGAAGCAACAGTTAAGCCGCCACTTAACCATGCAGGCATTGTGCTAACTAAGTTAGATACGAAATCAGAACCAAAGTAAACAGCTAAGAAGCTAGATACAAAGAATACTGTAAAGAAAATTGGAATACCAGCTAAATGTGTTCTTTCAACTCCCTTAATGTCACCAACTTCTATATATTTATCAGCTTTGTGCATCAAATAGATATTGATGTTCCAAGCTAACATAATAAGTAATTGAGCAAGTGTACCAATTGGAAGTGCAAGCGCGATACCAACAGATGGATCACCACTTGTAATTGCAAATACGGTAGAGATTGTACCAGCGATTTGTGCATTAGGTGGAACGGAACCGCCTATTGGTAAAATACCCATGTACATAAGTTCAACTGTTGCACCAACAAGCAAACCAGTTTTAACATCTCCTAAAATTAAACCAACTAATGGCCCAGCAAAGATTGGTCTTGATATCATCCAATAGCCGTAACCATAGTTTTCAGTAACTAGTAGCGCAATAAAAGCGCTAAGTAAAAGTGCTTGAATAATACTCATTTTATTCTCCTAATTTTTAAAATTTACAAACTAAATCCAATTCAGGGTCCGATGGAGTAGTTCTGCCATCAACATAAACTCCCTTGTCATGGATTTTTAAAATGATATCTTTGGTTTCTTCATCAAGATAAACAGTGTTAGTATATTGTTTTCTTCCTTCTTTAAAGTAAATTCCACCAACATTAACACTATCCATCTTTATTCCGTGTTCCAAAAGATATAAATATGATTTTGGATGCTTAGCTACTAGAAAGAACTTCTTGTTAGGATACTTATTTAATATTTCTACACTTTGTTCTTCACTAGCTACAAAGCATTTCATGCTTTTCGGACATGCCATTTTTAATAATGTTTTTTGCATGTCATCTTTTGCAGATTGGCTATCAATCGCAATAACTGCATCACTTGGATATGCCTTTGTCCATGAATATGCAACTTGACCATGAATTAGCCTTTCATCAGCTCTTGCAAGCGTTATCATTTTAATCAACCTCCTAAGTTCAATTTAATAAAATAGTATTTTTAATTCAATTATTTACAAATATTGTGGAATAAAATTCCCTATTTTGTAATAGTTAGGGTCTTTTTTAGCATCTCGAAGGAATTATCAAAGTCTAATGAAATACAAGTTGTGTACAAAAGATCAACCATATATAGGGTTGCTGTTCTAGATGCTATAGCACCATTTCTTAGATTACTTTCCTTTGACGTTACAAAAAGATTATAAAGCGTTTTATTCATTAGCTTATTCTCTGTTCTACTTGTTATTGATACAGAAGGAACATTATTATTTTGAAGAATGTCTGCTATCTCTAATATTTCCTTGGTTTCGCCAGAATATGAAATCAATACTGCGAAATGATTTTTATTTGAATTGATTGCTTGAATCTTTTGTCTATCTACCAAAGATAAACATCCAATAATTTTACCTATACGCATAAATTTGAATGCAGCATCAAATGCAATATTATTACTTGCACCTACACCATAAAAATCAATAACATCCGCTTTCATAATTCCTTTAGCAACATCATAAAGAACTTTTTCATCCACCAATAGACTAGTTTCTTCTATAGATTTAACTGTTATATCTGTTATCTTATTAACGATATCTTTTACTGTGTCAGTTTTCTTAAAAGTTGCATTATCTAAAATATTAATGTTCATATTTTCAAATGTCTTTAATTCACTTGCAACTTCAATTTTTAAATCTGAAAAGCCTTGTAATCCAAGTCTCTTACATAATCTCATAACAGTTGGAGGTGAAGTAAAGCTTTTAGATGCTAACTCTTGAATAGACATTTTAATTACTTCATCAGAATTTTTTAGTATATACATTCTAACTTCATTCTCTGAATTTGGTAGTTGTTTGTATTCCCTTAGTTTCAATAATACGCTCATGATGAATGCCTCAATCTACTTCTTTTTTAAAATTATAGCTCATTAATAAAAATGAAATTAATAAAATGATGTGCTAAGTATAAAACTCGATTAGTGATAGTTCATATATATTTAAGTAGTCTTTAAAGTTGCCGCATCTAATTTTTTTCTATTATTAAATTCACCATATTTGGTTTGCCTTAAGAATCAAGAAGATAATATAATTTCTATAGATATGGCAAAACAATATGTAGTTATTGATAAAGAATTCTCTAAGGATGTTGATTATGGAAATGATCCTTATTTAACTAACTGGCCAGGGCTTTATATTTTAGAAAATGGAAAGAAAGCTTATGTTGGACAATCAAATCATTTGATTCAACGTATGTCTCAGCATTCCAAAGATCCTAAGAAGACTCAATTTAATAAAGTCCATTTTATTTATGCCAATCATTTCAATCAATCAGTTACTTTTGACTATGAATCTAAATTAATCAAATGCCTTGCTGCTGATGATGTTTTTAATATCACTAATGAGAACGGTGGTATCGCAGATAAAGACTATTTTGGTAAGAAGGATTATGATAAGGAATTCCCAGACCTATGGAGAAAACTTGTTAAAAAGGATTTAGCTAAAAAATCTCTAGAAGAAATATTTAATTCTGACTTATTTAAATATTCACCTTTTACCGAATTAAATAACGATCAAAGAGAAACTGTAGATACTATAATTGAATGCTTAAAAAACGATGATGTTTCTAGAGTAATTGTTAATGGTATGCCGGGAAGCGGAAAAACCATTGTTGCAGTCTATTTGATGAAATACTTAACTGATGCATCACTTTCTAATGATCCAGATGATGAACCATTGAAAAACCTTAAAATAGGTTTTGTTGTTCCTCAAACTTCATTGAGAACTACTATGAGCAAGATTTTTAAAGATATTAATAATCTCTCACCTAAACAAATTATTTCACCAATTGATGTTACAAAAGAAAAATATGACATTTTAATTGTTGATGAAGCACATAGATTACACCAATATAGAAATATTTCTTATATGGGCAAATTCAAAGAAGCATGTGAAAGAATTGGCCTTGATACAAATGCAGATGAACTAGACTGGATTTTGAAACAATCTAAACATACTGTATTAATGTATGATCAGAACCAAGTTGTAGGTCCTTCCGGTATCGATAGTGATCGATTCAAAGATAAGTTCACCAACGAAGATAATCTAGGTAAAATTCAATACACTACTTTAAGAACCGAAATGAGAGTTGCCGGCGGCAACGACTATATACGATTCGTACAAGATTTAATCAATGGTGTTTTGGATTACAAATATGAAAGTGAAATATATGATTTAAAACTGTTTACTGATTTTTCTAAGTTTGAAAAAACACTTTATGAGAAAGAAAACGAGTGCGGATTATGTCGAATGGTTGCAGGCTATGCATGGCCATGGATTAGTAAAAATGATAAAAGCTTAAAAGATATCACAATCGATGGCGTTTCTCGTATGTGGAACAATAAAACTGAAGGTTGGATGCCAATGAAACAAGCTATTGATGAAGTTGGCTGTATTCACTCCATTCAGGGCTATGATCTAAATTATGCCTTTGTTATTATTGGTAAAGATTTGATGTACGACAATTCAACACATCAAGTTTACACAAACAAAAATAATTATTTTGATAAGAATGGCAAAAGAACTTTGAAAGATAATAATGAATTATTAGACTATATTAAAAACATCTACTATGTTCTTCTAACTAGAGGTATTAAGGGTACTTATATCTATGTTTGTGATGATAACTATAGAGATTATCTAAGTAAATATATTGATGTAATAAAATAAACCCACTTACAAATTGTGTTAATAAAGTAAGTGGGTATTTATCTTATTAATCTATTTATATGATGTTATTCTTGTTGGAAATTCTTTGACTGCCTCTTGTAGTTCTTCCTTAGAAACCTTAGTTGTATGATCAGAATATAAAATTTCAGCCGTGCATCCTTTTGACTTTAATATTTGTGTAAACTCAACAGCCATTTTTAATATTTTTAGTCTATCAGTACCATCATTGCGTAAATGAAAAGTTTCTTGTCTCCACTTTTCTGAGTTAGCTTCTTTATATATTACGTAATAACACTTAAATTCAGGATATCTAATTCTCATTTTCTCACACTTAAAATCATCCTTTTTCTTTCTGTTAAGCCACCATATAATTTCACTATTTCCACTAAGGTTTTTCTTTGAACATTATCAGGACACAACGCTTGAATAAATTCCTGTAATTCATTCATCTTCGCCACCTGCTTCCAACATTTTTTGCACCGCCTTGTCAAAATCAGAAACAATTCGTTGATGTTTGTTAAACTCATCATATTCTGCTTCAGCTTTTGCTCTTGCTGTCTTGGCTGAAATACGACCTTTCCCCTTTAAAATGTCATATTTGCGGAATGTCAAGAATTCGTTGATACTAAGAGCAAATTCCTCCATGGTAAATGTGTTTTCACGCTCAATCAAATCTTCTATATAATCAAAATAACCTGTCACGGTTCGTTCTAGTTGTTTAATTTGCTTTTCACTTAGATAGTTCTTTGCAATGGAAACATCATATTTCAGAATTCTGCCATCCGGTGCATTTTTCCATGTGGTAAGACCCATATTTTCTTTTGTTCTATCTGCATGGCTGTAAACAATTTCTGCTGCGGTTTGTCCTGTAATAGCATAATGAAATTTGTTCTGAACCATAGCATAAAAGTCATGAGTAATCTGTGCATTCTTATCATAGTCGATACTACACTCTGCAAAAATATCTGTTACCTGTTGCCATATTCTACGTTCACTTGCACGGATAGAGCGAACTCTTTCCAATAATTCTTTGAAATAGTCTTTGCCAAACGCTGTTTCCCCCTGTTTTAAGCGTTCATCATCCATGGCAAAACCTTTAATCATATATTCTTTTAATACGCCTGTTGCCCAAATACGGAAACTTGTTGCACGGCGAGAGTTCACACGATAACCGACGGATATAATTGCATCTAGATTATAAAACTGAGTAGGGTATTTTTTCCCGTCTGCCGCAGTTGCCGAGATTTTCTCGGTAACTGAATTTTTATCTAATTCACCATCAGCAAAGATGTTTTTCAAGTGAAATGAAATATTATCCGTACTACATCCAAACAACTCTGCCATTCCTTTTTGATTCAACCAAATGGTTTCATCTTTAATTAGTGCATTTACAGAAACATCTTCTTCAGTAGATTGATATATTAAAAATTTAAACTGTTTATCCATACATTACACCTCAATTTCCGCAATAATCTTATCTACATCTTGTTCTTTCTTATTATCAATTGCCATAATATTATTCTCCCTTTAATTATTTAATTACTTCCCTATACACCTCATCAATGATGCTATATAGGTAACAATAAACAGGTTTAGAAGTTAAAGATTCAACATAAGTTCTATAACCATTCAATTGTTCATCATAATGTACATCATCAATTGTTTTAGTCTTATAATCAATGATCACAATTTTGTCTTCGTATTCAAGTAACAAGTCTATAAAACCATGTTTACCATCATCCATGAATTCATATTCTTTAAAGATCTTAGCTTCTTTAATGTTTTTAAGTAGTGGTGAATCAATAAATGCTTGTATTTTGTTTATATATTTATTATCTACACTTGTATAATCAGGATTCTTAAAATCCAACATCTCAAGATAATAGTGAATCTTAGTACCAAGTTCCATTTTATCTAAAATATCTTTAGTAATTAAACCTGCTTGTTTAGAAAAATGTGAAGTAATTACTTCTGTTGGTATAACCTCGATATTGGGTTTTAATACTAGCTTGTTTGATTTTGTAAGTGTTGTAAACAAATCCTTTTGGATTATATTCTCCTTAATCTCAGGAATATCTTTATTAATTATAAAATCACTTAAATCATTCATAATGTAAGTCAACATAGAAGAATAATTCTTAATAGAAGCCTTAGTAATATCATCTAAATTAGTATCAGTAGGTTCAATCTTATCATCAAAACAATTGACAATAATCATCTTTTCCTTAGCTCTAGTTAGGGCAACATAAAACAACCTAATCTTCTCACCAATATCCTCAAGATCATAATTATACTTATACAACTCTTTAATAAAAGTATCCCTAAGACCCCTATTATCTATAAACGTTGGCATGATAATACCATGATTCTTATCAAACAAGAAATCACCTTTCTTATCCTGTTGATTAAAATCATAAGACAAACAAGGATAATAAACCACATTATACTCAAGTCCCTTAGACTTATGATAGTTAGTGATTCTTACCGCATTCTCTACTTCACTACCAATCCTAAACTTAATGTCATCCTCTCTATCAAACACATCAACAAGATAATCATTAAAGTCCCTATAGGTATAACCTAGATTATTTAAGTTATTAGCCAACTGATACAAATAATCAATCTTCACATTAGAGGCATGAACATCCTTAATCTTAACAAGCTTACTATAAACATCAAAAGACTCCATTATCTCATCTAAGATATTCGAAATAGTCTTAGTATCGATATTTGTTTTAATATCGTTTATTTTTATATAAGTTGGTGAAGTAAATATTTGATTGTTGGTAATATTATTAAAAATATCCTCATCACTTGTCTCACACAAGAAACTTCTCTCTAACGAGATATATGCATGCTTATCATAATCAGCCAACAACTTAAAAATACTTCTAATAACCGTCAACAAATCAGACTCAGACATCTTCTCTTCAGTCTCAATAAAAGTAGGAATATTATTAGCCGTCAATACTTCCTTAAACACATCAAACTTACTAGACCTATCCATCAAAATAGTAATATCTCTATAATCACATAAATGATCCTTTAGCTTGAAAGTATTAACCCTACTTTTAATATCATCCGCAATAAGTTGAGCCTCTATATATGCACTGTCTATTCCCTTTTGCTTCTCATAAGACAAAATCTCACAATCATACTTCTCATCCTTTAAATAAGATAAATTACCAGCTATTAGTTGGTGACCCCTTGTATAATCAGCACCACCAACACTTGAGGACATCGTCCTATTAAAGAACAAGTTAATATCCCTCAATACCTCATATCTACTTCTAAAGTTATTAGTCAAATCAATCTTCTTACCATTAATACCCTTAGAATAATTCTCATACTTAGTTCTAAAAATATCAGGATTTGCATATCTAAAACGATAGATAGACTGCTTAATATCACCAACTACATAAACATTATTATTAGATATTTTGCTGATTAATAGCTCTTGAATATCACTAGTATCCTGATACTCATCAATCAATATTTCATAGAAATTATTCTTAATAGATTCTCTAATCTCATCATTTTTATCAACAACCTCAATAGCCAACTTAGCTATATCAATAAAATCATAGAAATTATTCTCTTTCTTATAAATATTAATTCTTCTATTCAATTCCTCGGCCAAATCTAATAAACAATTAACATAATCTTTATTTATAAGGACATCATTTATAAGAGTTGACTTATCATACTTAGTTAATTCATTGACTTCCTTTATTATGTCCTTAATCTTATCCTTTAAGGCTAAGGCATCCTCATCATACTCTTCCTTATTCTTCTTCCTAACAGGAGCAATATTAGCTACATAAGAACGTACCTCTTCATAACTTGATAAATTATTAATACCTTGCCAATTGTTAAAGAATCTATTCAAATCATCAAGCTCACTTATTTTATTTAGTAATTCATCAACCTGCTTAAGCTTTTGAAGAAGTAATGATGTATAACTATTTAGTTCATCATTTAAATGAGAAGTTGAAAAGAATAAATCATTATAAGTTTTAATAAAATTATCCCTATCATAAATAAGATCCAACTTTTTATTTAAACTCTTCACAAAACCCTTAACAACATCATCATCCTTAACACAATACTTAGAGATAATATCTTTGAATATATCATTTGAAACATATTGTTGTTCAAAGATTTCTTCTAAAAACTTATCAGTAATCCCATTAATAATATTAGAATCAGCTATATCAATATCTTTGTCTACATTTAAAAGTTGATGATACTTCTTTACCAAGAATAAAGAATAGGCATCAAAGGTCATAATATAAGCTGAATCAATTTTATTTAATTGTGCTTTCTTAAGATCAGGATCTAAAGAATCATCCTCTACTAAAAGTTTAATAACCCTTTGTTTCATCTCAGCAGCAGCCGCATTAGTAAAAGTTAAAACCAATAGTCTATCTACATCTATATTATTAGCTAAATGATTAAAAACTCTCTGAGTTAAAACCTTAGTCTTACCACTACCTGCCCCAGCTGAAATCATGGTGTTATATACAGGAGTAGTAATAGCTTCTAATTGCTCATCAGTATATCTAATCTCCATCTATCACTTCCTCCTTTTTAGTTTCACAATAAACATAATCCTTAATTCTCTTATAACAGATATCCTTATATCGACAATAAGTACATGAAACATTCTTATTATCAATTACCTTTGGATTAATACTAAAGTCATTATTTAGAATACTTGTTGATGCTGCTAGTATTTTATCTTCAACAAGCTTAATCATATCTTTCATATCTTCATCTGATATAACCTTAGAATTCTTAGACAATTCACCATTTTTAGTAATAGCCAATTTAGAAACAACACTAGACTTACCATCTAAATCCTCTAGAATATTTATTCTACTAATATCATTAGAAGTAAAACCACTTAACTTCATATCCTCATTCTTTTGAGTCTCAATATCTTTCTTTTCATCATAAACATACTTAGGTGCTACTAGATGTTGAAGATAAAAACCAATTATCTTTGAAGGATCTTCCTGTAATAAGTATAAATATGAAGGTAATTGTAAATTTAGCCCAAACTCAAAATACTTATCTTCAATCTTTGTATTACCAGTCTTATAGTCCACAATACATAGATTATCTTTACACTTAAGTATCTTATCGATAAAACCTTTGAAGAAGATATTATCTCTTAACTTTAACTTAATACGCTTTTCACACTCTACACTATCAAAATAAGATAATTCTTTTTGTTTAAGAATGATATTAAAATCTTCCCTAATCTCTTCTTTAATCTTCTTGTTAAAATACAATTCCTTAGCACTAGTAAAAGTAACCTGATTATCCCAAAGCTCATCAAAATCTTTAGTATTATCTAGAACCATTTCTTGTAAAACATTATGGGCAATAGTACCAATAGTATTAAAGAAAGTAATATCAGAGTCATCTGGTCTTAAGATATTATCTAGGTAATACTTAAAGGCACATTCATAATAACTTTGCATACTACTGTATGAAAGACACACTTCCTTCTTATTTACATCAAAGCGCTTATAACTATTATCATAATCACCATAATTGTTTCTATCGTATGTAGAATACATTGAATCTAAATCATCATTATGCTCACCATACTTATCAAGATTATCCAACAGTTCACCATATCTATTTTTATTAGCTCTATCACTATGTAAATATTTATTGGTATAAGTAATATAATTCACATCATTAAACAACATTTGTCTTTCATACTTATTAAAAGGCGAATTCTTAGAATAAGACAACATTAGATTTTTAATATTAGACAAGTTACAAATTAAATTCTCTTTAATAATCCTATTCTTATCATTAGTATCATCAATACCTAAAAGAGCACACATCTCATTGTCCAAGTATTTATTATCTTTCTTATATGCTGGTACCTTATCATTGAAGCCTAAATAGAATACATAATCAGCATCATCAAATAAATAATTATTAGAAACTACCTGCACTACATCCCTATACTTCTTATTCAGTTTAATATGTTTTAAGTCTTCAACAATAAAGTCGTAAGCTTCATTTAAATCTAGATACTTATTTAAGATATTAACTAAATCTTTATTAGTTAATTCATTATAAATAGTCTCTCTATCCTTAAGCTTAATGTCTTCTAAGAACTTCTTAGCTGCTTCTGTTCCATATAAGCTATTATCACTTGGATAATTTACTTTAAAGTCATAATAAGAATTATATCTTTTAAAATAATTCTCATATTCATTACCCGCAACAATATAGATATTATTGATGTCTATTCCATTTTCTAATAATTCAAAAATCGATTCATAAACATACTCTAATTCTGATTCAATAGTATCAAACTCATAGATGTTATAGAGTTTATCTATGATAGTACCTTTAAGTACTTTTGCATCTTTTAATCTTATGTCTCCGTAACCGTATACGATAGTATCTTTATTATGTTTGTTAAATAATGGATCTAATATCAATAAGTTTTTATCAAGTAGTTCCTTCTTAATCTTTACTAAATCATTTAGCTTATTATTAGGATAATCCTTATCTTCAACAAAATATAAGCTTTCAATTATTTCCTTGGCATTATTTAGTGTATAGCCATAAGTATCCATCAAATACTTAACGGTATGATAATCATAATCAAAATAATATCTCTTCTTATATTCTTCTAAAGTCATAAAAGATATATCAACAAGACTCTTATTATTAGTAAGTATTTTTTCTTTAATGTCACTAGGACATATCAACAACATATTATCTTTGATATCTATTTGATGCATCTAGTAGTACCTTTCTAACCTCTTCTCTTAAAGATAGAGGTTCTAATAAGTCAACTGACTCAACATATTGAAGACAAAACTTCACGATGTCTTCCTTTCCACACTTGGTATAAACTGTAAAAGTTTCACCTTCATCTGCCAACATTACATCCTTACCAAAAGTATCGATGATGACATCCAAAGCCTTTTTATCACATCTTAACGTAACCCCTGTTTCATCACCACTATACATATAGATCTTATTATTGGCATAAGCATAGGCATCTAGATTCTTAGGCAGTCTTAGATAGTATTCATCTACAAGTTCAATATCTTTCATTCTATCTACTCTAAAGTGAGATAAACTATCATGGTTTTTACCCTTGCCTACCATATAAACCCTATCCCCATTTACTACTAAGAAATATGGACTACGATAATAAGCATCATCTCTAGTATTAACTAGTTTCTTGTTAATATCATAACGAGTATAGTTAAATTTAATTACTTTCTTTTCATTTATAGCTCTACTTATTTGTTCGATATTTAGAAGAAATTGTTTATTATCTTTTTTCTTATTATTAGGCAAATAAACATTCTTAAAATAATCATTTCTCTTATACCTACTTTGAGACGATAACAACTTATTAACTAAGTCTTTACTAGCCCTATCAGGTATAAAGTGTGATGCGTGTACCGCATTACACAACAAAAGAACTTCTGAATGTTGAAACAGACGATCCTTTAAGTAATAACCTATTTTATTTTCATTGTAGTCAGAAATGTCATAACCAAAGTTAATCAACATTTCAATGTTACGATATAGTGTTCTTCTATCAATTGTTATATTATATTGTTTCTCTATTAAGTCAGTTATCTCGGTCCTTGTTAGTGGGTGGTTCTCATCACTGAACTCTTCTAACACTTTATATACAGCAAGAATACTAGTCTTCTTTTCTTCCATATAATAACTCTTCTTGATATTTTTTTGATTCAACTAACATAGCTTCCAAGAAATTTAAATAATATTCCTTCATTTCTCCAGTATCCTTAGACAGTCTTTCTTTCATCGACTCTTCTCTTTTACTATCAAAAATAGGCATGTTATTTTCTTTCTTATATAAAGCAACATTAGATACTACTTCCATTCTCTTTAAGAACAATTCCTTCATTTGATCATCAATCTCATTGATCATCTTACGACATTCCATTAAATCCATATTAAATACCTCTTGATATTATTATACCTTTTATGTGTTCATTTTTTTGTACATCAATTTGTTAATTTTTTAGTGATATAATTTATTAAAGAAAGATCGAGGAAAAATAAAATGGGATTTTTACAAGGCAAGACTGTAATTATTACAGGTGGAGGTAGAGCTACACTAGCTGATGGTAGTTGTGGTTCTATTGGTTATGGTATTGCGACTGCATACGCTAAGGAAGGTGCTAATATCGTTATCACTGGTCGTAATGTGACAAAGCTAGAGGATGCTAAGAAGGAATTAGAAGAAAAGTATGGAGTTAAGGTTCTTCCAATTCAAGCTGATGTTTCATCTGGCAGCAACAATGAAGAGACAGTTAAGAATGTCATTAAGCAAACTGTAGACGCGTTTGGTAGAATTGATGTTCTTATCAATAACGCCCAAGCTTCAGCAAGTGGTGTTACTATTGCCGATCATACAACTGAACAATTTGATTTAGCTATATATTCTGGTTTATATGCGACATTCTATTATATGCAAGCATGTTACCCATACTTAAAGGAAACTAAGGGTACTGTAATTAACTTCGCATCAGGTGCTGGTTTATTTGGTAACTATGGTCAATGTGCTTATGCTGCTGCTAAGGAAGGTATTAGAGGTTTAACTAGAGTTGCTGCTACCGAGTGGGGTAAGGATGGAATCAACGCTAATGTTGTTTGTCCACTTGCTTGGACTGCTCAACTTGAAAACTTTGAAAAGGCATATCCTGAAGCATTTAAGGCTAATGTTAAGATGCCTCCTATGGGTCACTATGGTAATGTTGAAACTGAAATTGGTAGAGTTTGTGTTCAATTAGCTAACCCTGATTTCAAGTATATGAGTGGTGAAACTATTACTCTTGAAGGTGGCATGGGCTTAAGACCTTAATCATTAAAGATGAGGAAGGGGCTGTCCAAAAACCTAAGTGTTAAAACTTAAGGCTGGACAGCCTTTTTAT
>OIZO01000963.1_pt1 | contig 16832 bp, 16 predicted proteins | sample 1588551 | NCBI WGS metagenome assembly OIZO01 (sample SAMN03283271) | human gut metagenome | biome: human-associated habitat; material: feces | host: Homo sapiens | place: Peru | collected 2012 | reverse complement strand
CTGTATTACCAAATCCAATCGATAAAACTTTGTACACATTCTTACCTTTTGCTATATATCTTATTTCCATTAGCCATATACACTAACGGAATAAGTTTCTCAAACCATAAACCATACCAGTCCTGTGGAGAAACAGCATAGTCCTCTGCCTGTTTCTTAACTTCATCACCTAGAGGATTCTCTTCTATTTTTGCCTCAACAACTGCAATAGCTTTTCCATCAATAAAGAGAAGATAATCTCTTTCTGTGTTTCCTCCCATCAAAGCTTCCTTAACAGCAGATGTGCTATTAGGCAGATATTCATTTCGAGCCACTATATCCCAGCCGACATTTCTTAATTGCTTATCAATTTTTACACGAGCTTTTTCTTCCGGTAACATAGGCATACTCTTCCTTTCTAATACATTCTCCCATATCTGTTGTCCCAAAATCAGGACTTGATATACTTCCCGGACTTAATTCTTTTATCCGCTGGTTTTACAGCATTCTTTGGAATGGCCCAAGTATTACCAAACTTCATAGCCCCTTCTATCATTCCTTCATTGCAGATTGTCTGCACTCTTCTAACTGATAGGTTCCACTTTTCTGCTGCTTCTTTAATAGTCATAAACTCCATATTTTCTTACCTCAATAAAGTTATAAAATGCGACATTTTATCTTAATTTCTATTATAAGCGCTAAGACGCCGAAAATCAATCTAAACCTACATAACTTTCGGCGTACAGTATATTACTTCTCCGCGTACAAAATCCCATAAAAATAACCTTTCAGCGTACTCTATACGAACTACGCCAAAAGGTTGATTTTCACTACACCCGTATTCTATTTTTCATTTCATGCACATATTTTATAGGCTTATTTTCATAATATGTTCTAGCAGATATACCCCTCAACCCCGCTTAAACTAGGCATTTCTTAGAGAGGAGACAGACCGTCTCAACATGGCTTGAGATGACAGCAAGTACGTCTGCTGCCAACGGTCGTCCAGAAAAACTGGTTCACCGTGCAAAATAAGCCTCTGGTCGTCCGTGGTAATTGCTGAATCTGCAAACGCCCGCTTGGCCTGTCCGCGGTAATTGCTCTACCATCACTTTATAATTTCCTTTTCACGCAGGAACGCTTCTACCTTCTCGAATTTCTTATTCTTGTATGAAATCTCATAAAGCGGTATTCCATGCTCCTTGGCGTAGGATCGTTTCAGCTCGTCGTTCTTCTTCTGGGCCGTGAATTGAGACTTTCCTCCAAATTCATCAACCGGCTCGTAGTGCTGTTCACCCTGGCATTCAATCAGGCACTTTATATTTTCTGCCTCGTTGTATACCCCGAAGTCATACCTGAGCAGATTCACCTTCCCGGCTCCATATAAATCAGGGAAAGAAACCTCAACCCTATAAGGGACTCCGTTTTCCTTCAGTAGTTTGGTCACAATCCACTGGAACGAGGAAATCGGGTGGCAATCACAATGTGCGTCACTCCAGTATCCGTTGTAGGCGTCATAGCCATACTCAGTCGGCGGGTTAATGGAAAACTTCGATGATTTTATCTCCTGCTCCTTACCGCACAAATAGCACCGGCACTTGTACAATTTATATATGAAGTAAGTGCCTCCGCCTTTTTTCCGCAGATCGGTTATATACCGAAGCTCCTCATAGTGATCATTGACACATTCCAACACCTCAAGTGATTCATGAATCGTGCCAACAATGTTCAACGTATAGCTTTCATCAAGGACCCTTTTGTAAGTCGCTTTCTTCTTTTCTTCTTGAGCGGTCTTCAGACCACACTCGTTTGCTTTATCCCATTCAGCAAACGCCCATCTGGAATTCCTGCTCCTGCGGATCGTCTCGGTGCAATAGCGGTGTTTTTTCTCCAAGAACTGAAACTCAGACTTACTCACCTTCTTACCGCAATCGCATACACAGTTATATGTAGGGCCATAAATTCTGCTATAACGATCTGCCTCATCCACTGGCGTAACGCTAAGAACCGTCAAACACCCATACTTAGTACCAACAGGGATGTACGCCTGTTCCGGATGACAAATCGGGCAGCCCAGTCCAAACGTGGTTCTTTTCTGTACAGGAGCATACCATTCGTGCCCCTCGCTACATTTCCACCATGCAGAAAGTGCAGTGCAATATTCTGTTGTATCTGGTGCCATCGGAAATCTCGACTTGGAATTCTTCTCCTCATCCCATTCCCGGAGCAAATCCTCTCTATCATTATCCTGGCACCATTGCTCAAGACTCTGCTTTTGCTTCTTTGCCATGGGTGCCTCCAGCCAGCATCATTTACAGAGTAAACAATGCGAGTATTTCACTTACGAGTTTATCCGTCCTTGCCTTAATCTGATCAACCGTCCAATTGTCTGTGCTTACAAGGTCAGCATTCAAATTCAGTCCATTCAAATAACCGATCGGATTGCCATTGCTGTCCTTACGCTCTTTCTTCTCTTTAAAGGATTTATTACCGAGCGAACTGTTGTATCCAGTGATCGTCAGATTTCCGAATGTGTGAGCATACTCCTCAAGGTACCCATTAGCCTTGTCTCTATCGCCACCAGCAATCATATCAACCCAGGCATCCGGGATGTTCTTTCCTTCCGGGAAGATGTGTTCAATGGTCCAAATATACTGATTGCTTCCGTTTTTCTCCCACAGGTTTTTCTGGCTCTCCGCTGTCATACCCTGCTTTGCTATCATGCAAAGAATAAATCTTGTAGCACCGGTATTTTCTTTATAAACCGGTCCACGAAGCTTCTCCTCGAAAACAGCATCATCTGCAGAAACCACTATCAGCTTTTCACGCAGTTTCGTATAGATGGTCTCGCCGGTATAGCTCTGCTTCTCCATCTCTTCGATGAAGGCCATGAACAAACGAGTTACATCTCGCGTAGGCGGAACGTCGGTCATGTTACGTCTTACAAAGAATGTGATCAGGAATCGGATTATCTTTACATATAACGCCTCATCTATCCCGAGCGCATCTTTTTTCTTATCCAGATAAAGCAGGAACAGATATGAAGGAACGCCTCCCACGCGCTGCAAGTCCAAGTACGCTTCCTTAACAGCCGCCGTAAGATCATCCGTATTTTGAAGAATGATCCTTGAATATATCTGTGCATTTTCATATATGTCGTCCAGGAACTTAGACGGGTCCTTAACTACAATCTTTTCATAGATATCCAGCATTGTAGATCTGGTCGCAATAGTCCCCAACGGATAGAGCCTATCATCGCCTTCTACAAGGAACGGAACATTCATATCCTTACGGAAGGCATTATAATTCTGTCTGAAGAATCTCTCCCTCGCGCTATCATCATCACCAAGCGCATCCATTATATGGGTCCAACGGTCAAAGTAATAATCAAGATTATCACTGTCGGTGATGTCCAACCTGGCCAGGAGTAAGTTCTTTATCAGGTCAAGTGATGTAAGCGGCGTACCACGATCGTTTAATGACTCAAAAAGAGTGTACGCATCAGAGTGATTTGAGACCTCGATCATAACAAGAATAGCCGTATTGACCTTCTCCAGAATCTCAAACATTGTAGCAACCTTATTATTGGAAGCTTCCAGTTCACTATCGATACGCCTCTTGAAATAGTTATAGCCTTGGAAGATTCTACGGTTACCAGCAAACTTAGGTGTCTGATGTGGCGCAATGATCTTCTTATCTGCAAGCAGTCCCATGTAATCCTCAAGGTTTTTATGCTGTACCTGAGGAACAATACGAATCTCAGACTGCGTCTTCTTTATAACAAGTTTTCTCTTTAATTGTAGGATATCGGATTGCTGATCTTCATCCAGGGAATCGCGGTTAGAGTCAAGGGTGACGTATAAGGCCGCGAGCAGAAGGCTGAGTGTAGTCAAACGCTGCTGACCATCAACCACTTCGAATTTCGGATTGTTCAGGGTGTCCTGTGTAGTATTAATACAAATAATAGAACCCAAGAAATAGCCTGCTCCATTCTCCATCAAGTCATTAAACAGTTCTTCCCACTGCTTAATGCCCCAAATATACTCTCTCTGATATTTCGGGATCTCATAAATCGTCTTAGACTCCGGATCAAGAATCTGAGAGATCGGATACTTGTTTACATTGATATTGTTAATATTCATGCTCTCACTCCGCTTCGTTATTTATTTTAGAGCCATCCGGCAACACAAATCCCAGGTCAAAATCCACCCCGACAGCATCCGCGATCTGCTTTAATTCATCTACTGAGAGTGTATCCCTCTTTAGCTTCTTATTCAGATTCTAAGGTGTCTGTCCAATCCTGCGGCTGAGCTCCGCTAATGAAATATGCTGTTTCTTACAAAGCTCTCTAACCAGGTCTGATGTCTTCATCCGTAATATCCTCCAACTGTATATTATAAACCTCCAGGTTGATACTTTCAATGCTTTTGTATAGCCTTACATTAACAAAAAACACTCCGAGCATGAAATCCCACACCCGGAGCAACCTTTTTGGAGTATTCATTTTTCTATCTCAATCTTGAGTCCCACCTTAAATTCGACTTCGAAGTAGTTGTCAAAAACAGTTATCTTTTCGATGTATTTACGAACCATCTGCTCATCGTATTCGGTGAGTTCCTGGCTCATCCCATTAAGGAATGTCGTCATCTCCTCAATTCGTAACTTCCGACCTTCCTGCATGGCTTTCTCCGTAAGAACCTCTTGTTTGCGGTCCCTTAGATTTTCAATTTCATCTGCAATGTCGTCGTATGGCTTTTTTTCACGTGTTGCTTCAAGAAGCGCCTCCTGCTGCAGCGCAAGTTCGGATGTAATACTATCCAGTTCTTTTTCTGTCTCCTCGCCAATGACCGCTTCCAGGTTATCCTTTAGGATCTCCAGCATGGAATCAGAACACTGAACCACCTGATTTATGGCCTTTACCGTCACCATCTGAAGGTCGGTTTCCTGTATTGTTGTACTGGTCAAGCATTTTTGTAACACTCTGTTCGATAAATACCTATCTGTAACGAGCTTCCATTGGTGTTAAATAATTATTGTATGAATGAGGACGGACATAGTTATACCAATTGATGTATTTCATAGTAAGTTCATCCATCATCTCCACACTTGAAAACGAAGTTACATTATAAAAGTTACTTTTGAAGGTATTATAAAATCTTTCCATTGGGGCATTGTCTTAAGGACATCCAGACTTACTCATGCTTTGAGTTACATTGTTAGCTTTGCAGAAATTTACAAAATCCCACGAGGTAAACTTCACCCTCTGATCTGAATGCAGAATTACTTTAGGATAGTTTTCTTTTTTAGTGCTGTTTTAAGTGTATCTATTGCTAAATCTGTGTTGATATAGTCACTATTAAGCGAAGCAACAGCCGACCTATCATATAAATCAATTATTGAACAGTTATATCTGAATTTTCCATTTGACTGGCGCATATATGTGAAATCAGTGCACCATACTTTATTTTGGCAATCGACAGTAAAATTCTGGTTTAAGAGATTGTCAAATATTTTATTCTTCTTGCCGGTCTTATAGACTGGCTTGGAGTGCATAATTACAGCACATAAATTCAATTCTTTATTCATGTATTTATGCATAGTGGTATTGCTTACTTCATATCCATAGTGCTTGATAAAAATGCGCATAGCTCTATAGCCTATAACACGATTGTTATTGTAATAAACATACTTTATAAGCTCATAGATATGTGCTAAGCGTTTATGATATTTCCTCTTTGCCTCCTTTTTGTAGTTGTAATAACAATTAGGGCTGATTCCAAATTTATTGCACAGCCATCTTAAACCAAATATTTTTTTATTATCGTCGATAAATCGATATACCACTAATCGATTTCCTTTGCGAAGAATGCCGCTGCTTTTTTTAGAAAGGCAATTTCCTTATCCTTCTCGTTTAGAAGCTGATTTAATCTTCGAATTTCCTTTGCTTCATTAGATTCAGATGAGGTGCTGGTGGTATAAAGGCATTCTTCCTTGTATTCGTTAACCCATTTGCTAACGGAGCTTTTGGCAACATTAAAATCAACAGCAAGTTGCTGTATTGATTTATCACCTGCCATATAGGCTTTAACTACTTCTTTTTTGAAGTCTTCGGTGTAGTGTACTGACATAGTAACATCCTCCTTAATTGAATAATATTATAATATATTATTCGAACAAGGTGTTACAAATTTAGTTTACCACTACATCTACTTCATCTTTTTCTGCTTCAACATGAGCCTGCATCTGTTGACTCAATTCCTGCTCTCTTTCCTGTCGGATGCTTTCCAGATACGACTCAGCCTGTGGCAGATAGTTCTCCAATTTTCCGGTACGTTGGGCAGTAATCGGGTTGATATCAACTTTTACATCACCAATATGTAATCCATCCTCATTAAAGGCATTGTTATAAATCATCCTCTCTTTCATTCGTGGAAAACTCCACCACAACATCAAGATCAGAGCTGTCTCTTTCCAAACCTCGGCACCTGCTTCCTATGATAACAGCATCAACAATTGTGGCATCTATACCATACTCATCAATCTTTGCCTGCACATGGCATTTTACGGTTTCCTCAATTTCTGACGGATTCATTTCACTAATGTCATGAAACAGTTCATTGGTCTTTTCCCTAAAATCTGCTATGATGCTGCTCTCTTGATTTTTTATTACAACTTCATTGACTTTCTCAACCTTTTCCATTAATCCATCATAATCAATCGGTATCAGCTCATCCTTTTCCTTAATACTCCCTTTCGCTCCGTTATGGTTTGGAGCGGATTTCAAATCATCTATGATATCTGTCAGTGCTTCCCTAATTGTCACATCCAAATTATCATAAACACCACCGTCGATTTCCTTATAATCGGCTCCCATAATCGAATAATCATATCCGCCATCGACTTCCTGAATACTGATGTAACGGTCTCCAATCTGAAAGGCAAGTTCTGTTTCCTCTACGATTTCCAAGGACCTTTTCATATCTGCAAGTACCTGGTTCTTCTCATCCCCAAGGTCAATAATTTCATCCCCATCTTCCAACGTGTTGTCCAGAGTATCTGACTCCTGTTTCTCCGATTCTGACTTTTGGACATCCTGTACAAAGATGTCAATCTCCGTCTCCTGCTCTTTTGCACCTTCCAATGTTTGCATAAAATCAGAAAGTCCGGTAAAGCCAAAGGAATCCACAAAATGGGCACTGTTTTCTCCATTCTGATGCAGCACTACAATATCACTGACAGACAGGGAATGTCCTTTGTAATCTTCTGGGTGGTCTATATTGAATTTCTCATAGATTGCTTCCAAAGTTGCTCCTTGTGTCTCTTCTTTCAGCTCCGACAGTTCTCCTACATAAATCAGTTCATAATTTTCAGGCTTGATTGCATCAAAATTGTCCTTCGTAATACCCATACGCTTTAAAGACTCTGTACCCTCAAATCGCAGATGATCCAACTCCGGATTATGCTTCAATTGATAAATACCGTACTTGTCAGAGCTGCCGTACAAAAGCTGTGCTTCTTTATTTATTTGATTGTCCGAAAGTTCAGCCTGCATGGAACGAAGTTTTCTTTCATTTTCCCAATCACCTTTTTCAATGCCAAAAATTCCATCATGCTCCGTAATCTGTTTTCTATCTTCTACCGTGGTTTCCGAACCATCATTGTGTAACAGATACACGGGCAAATCGTGAACAAATAATTTCAATGCTTTCTCCTGCGTCAGTGGTAGCATTTAATTCCATGTATAACCGTACTCAAGCATATCAGACAAACCAATCATCGAGTCTGGAAGTGATTCAATCTCCGTCTGTGCATCTATGATAGTCAGACCCACATCCTGCTGTGCATACTCAAGCTGATATGCCAGTTTTTCTGCAAGCTCCCTTGTCTTATTCATATCATCGAGCTTATAAGCATAATTTACAATCAAATTACGCTCATCTGATGTAAATATGGTTTTCTCCGCTTCCAACTGATTGATAAGCTGCTCTGCCTGTTCCATAACCGAAAGATTACTGTCAATCTGCTCTGCAATTTTTGCTTTCACATCAATAATCTCATCTGTATCAAGATTGTAACGAACATCAAGATGATACTCCTCAAATTCTCTTGATTTCTCATTGCCAAGCTCTGTAGTCCATGCACCTTTACTTTCCAAGTATGCCTGTATGCTGAGTTTATCATCCTCACTCATGTTAGATAAAGTAGCCACAAGTTCCTGCTTATCCATTCCACAAACATTGACAAGGCTGAACTCCGTCAGATCTTCATTCTGTATCAGCAGGATACACTCTTTACTCTGTTCCTGCTCCATCTCACGATTAAGTTGCAATTCCCTTAACGCTCCCTCAATTCCTGTAATAAGCTCTGATGCGGTCTTTCGTATGGTATCCAGGGAAGATTTCAGTTCCTTCATCTCCTTGCCACTGCTCCACCCTGCAATATAGCCAAAGGAATAATCCGAAGTATCTATGCCGAAATGCTGGCACACAGTATAGGCAACACTTTCCGCTTCCACTTCTTTTGTATTTCTGTCCTTTACAGGTTCTTCCATCAAATCATCCCGATTGATTTCTTTATTATGAAGCATGGAATAAACTACCTCATGTACCATTGTCTTTAAAATCTGGCTCTCGCTCATATTCTCCTGTACCGCAATTCTCTTTTCTTCTGTATGGAAATATCCTTTGGAATCGCCGGGAATATCCTCAAAGCCAATGGGAACTGGGGCAACATTTATAAGTGCCTGCACAAAATCCTCATATTCCTCCACCGCAGACAAAAGCTCCTGTGCTTCCAGCTTCTGAATCAGCTTTCCATCTGTCTGTGATACATCAAACACGGATACCGCACGAAATGCCGGAATCGTAACCTCTACCTCCTCTTTTTGTGGCATACCATTTTCGTCAATCATCATCTCTCCGGTCACAGGGTCTAATTTATCCCGTTCCTCTTTGATTTTATAAGGAGCCGGAGCCAGAATACGTATTGCCTTTTCTCCTTTATTAACATGTCTCTCAAAATTCTTCTGCCATACCTGATAGCCTGCGACTAGCGTGGCTTCTGGCTTCTGCATGGTGATAAGTAACGTGTTGTTAAAACTGTAATTATGAAACTTTGACATGGTAGAAAGATATGTCTTGTACTTTTCGCTCTCAAAAAGCTCCTTTAATCCTTCCTCCAGCTTGTCTGTAATTTCCTGTACTTTTTGTTTTTCTGTTCTTTCGTCTGCCATAATTTTTCTCCTTTTCAAACGCAAAAATACCGCCCTGTAAATTCACAAGACGGTATCTCAAAATAAAAAAGGTGTATGGACTTGATTTTTCTTTTTCCATACACCTTTATGATTAATATTAATTTGTTACTAAAAAATTGATATTAAAGTAATATCAATAACTGAACAAGTTCATGTGGCTCTGCTACATCTGATATTTTCTGTCTTGTATCAAAACGTTTAAAACCATAGTTTTCATAAAAAGAAAGCAATTTTTCCTTGTTATCTGCTTCCACAAATGCCACCATACCTCCAGCCTGATATTGTAAAATCTGTGTCTGTCTGATAGCAGCTTCTAATAACTCCTGCCCTGTTATCCTTCCCTTTACCTTGTCATTAAAATTCTTTCCAAGCTGGGCAATCAGATAAGCAGCTAAGTTATATGTTTGCTCATTTTTATCTATCTCACTAAACCTTGCAAGTTTTCTCTTGACTGTATTACTGAAAGGCTCAGCCTTTACAACAAGTGGCTTGATTGTAATTGAAAAATACCCCAATAACTCTGCATCTTCCAATGACAATACCAGATATGTAACTGCCTGATGTTTTTTTGCAAATTCGATTGCCTGTTGCTTTAGGAAACGCTCAACATCCGGATTCAATGGACATGAAAACTCGGAAAGGAGCTGTACTAATTTGTCCTCTCCGAGCCTTTTGTCTTCACTAGCTAAATACTCACGAATGTTCAGCACAATAAAATTATTTGCTGGCTGCATCCGTTTTCTTCCTTTTCTCCATGAATTTTATGATATCATCTGCTCCCTGTAAGTAGGTAACATTGATTGGTACACGAGGTGTTCTATCGTTGGCAGATGCTTCAATCGCATCGGCAAACATCTCCACCTGTTTCTGACCAGATATGATAAAATTCTTAGTGATACTTGAAGTTGCCATAAAAACACCTCCTTTATTAGTGTGGCTCATCTTCTCTTATTCATACTTCCTCAACTATATTTTATGATGTTATCCTAGGTTTTGCAACAGATTTTTCATAAATTTCTAGTCATTATTTTTTCCATTCCTTTTTCATCTCACACGAAGGCAATTACTAATTCATCCCTTATAATACTATGTGATATTGAAATTACGAAATTAATTTAAGGTTTAATTGCTGTTTTAACCTTATTTACAACCTTTGAGTAAACATCGATATTATATCCTTCCGCCACTTCAAATGTCACAAATATGCAATATGGAATAGCTTTTTTTATTTTTCCAGCGTCTTCCTTACAATTAACCTTAATTTGTATTTCTTTATCGTCATTCCAAATCAAAGCTTTTTCACCTTCAAATATCTCATGCTGTAAAGTTCCTTTTTGTACTGCTTGCCATTCTGTATTTTCTCTGTTTGATGCCAATTGTTCATTCCCTACTACATCGAACCATAATTTGGCACTTCTATACGCTTGCTTATTTACCTCTACAGGAGAAAAATAAGCAAGTGTAACTACAAGCCTTCTTTTAATAACTTTTGATGAAATGTCCACCGGTAATGGTAAAGAGAATATATGTCCCTCATCTTTCTTTAAGCTGCCTGTACCTATTAATGTGACTCTATTTTTTGCACACTCCTCAACTCTTGAAACATTTGGTATTCCATATCCTAACCATCTTGAAATTTGCTTTTTTTTTGCTCCGGTAATCTCTGCCACTCTACTTGCCAACTCTCCCCACGATGCTCCATGAGTAAGCATTGCTTTTAATAGAATTGCCACATATTCCTTTGGTGGTGCTTCACCTGTTTCAGTCTGATAGATGTCATATAACACATCATAACACTTTAAAGCTTCATGTGAAATTAACGCTGTCGCATCACTTGTTCCAAAGGAAAAAGCTTGTCCATTCTTTGTAGCATCTGAAGTTGGTGCTGCAACTCTACAACCAGGTTCTCTGTTAGATTGCAGCCATTTACACTGACCATTCCATGTTCCCGATATAAACTTTCTACCACCTCTATAAAATAAATCTGGTGTAATGATTGATCTGTATCCTTTACCATATGAAGATATAGGACTAGGTAAACCTTTTTGAACTGCAAAAATCGCTCTATTATTTTCGTCAATATCGCAATAATCATCGTAAAGTGCACCGATTGTCAGACCATTAATATTTTCTGCTGGTGATAAAACCTTTATATTTCTCTGATTTGCAGATATACACTTAAAATAATCTTTACTTCTTTCATATATCTCTTTGCCTTTTAACTCATCAAATGTGCACTCTAACATGTCTATTGTCTCTGGATGATTTCCCGCACTGACAATAAATAGGACAGAATACTTATACGCCATATAATCAATCAATCTAGCCAATGGACTCATTAATGTTGCTAATTGTCTCACCGGGTCTCCCAAAGAAAGGTTTATAATTCTGATTGACGGAGCGATTGGTTCAATACCATTTTGTTTTTCAAATAGTCTCACAATAGCAGCATGAATTTTATCAACAATCAAACAATCACTTGGAATCTCTTCAACATATGTATCCGGTCCAACCTCTCTTGGCTTTAAAATAGGGCGCAGATAAATTCTATGATTTAAAGATTCTTTCTTATTTAAGTCACCATTCAATATTAATGAAGCCATTGCCGTTCCATGAGATCTATTCTTACTTTCATAACCACTTTCATAATCATCTGGATCGTCTAATAATATTCTATTCTTCAAAAGAGGATGATTCTGTATTGGCATTCCATCGAACACCCCAATAATCGGTTCTGATTCATCTATTGGAATTTCTGCTATGCTATCTTCAATAACCGAAGTATCAGAATAAACATTAAAGGCTGATTGACAGGTGGGTCTAAAAAACATAACATCATCTATATGTACTAATTGAACTTGATCATAATTCTCAACTAACTCTTCAATTCGATTTCTTGGCAACTCTACCAATAATGAATGATATGATATTTCGCTGATATGGCACTTACTAAGAATACGCCCCCCTAACCTTTCTACTTCTAAAATAACTGCCGTTTCTGCCAATACTCTTTTTTCATTATCATTTCTATAGAATAATTCCACCTCAAAAGGTACTGCTACATTTCCGTCAAGTTCTAATGATTCTCTCCAATAGTCGAGTATTCGAGTTTCCTGTATTCTATCTTCAGAAGTCCATGTTCTAATTTGCTTTATATTTACAAAAATATCTCTCAGACCAGCAAACCCACGTGCAAACACATCACTTTCACCATCGTTAAAACGTTTCCAACAGGACAACATTTGCTCCATTGCTTCCTGATTAGACATAACACAGTATACTTTACCAGATAAATTTTTGGTTTTATCTTTATCAAAATAGAAATCCTCGTCAGGTTCTATCTCAAATGATTCCTTATCAAAAAGCCATTCTAATCCTTCTGAATTTTTCACTGCAGTGTAAAAATTATCAACAGAGCCAACAACTTCAAAAACAAGCGCATATTCTGGATTCATACCTACTGGTGCATTTTGTATCTGCACTCTCTTTTTTTCGAATGCATCTTTTAGTACCTTAAATGCAGGCTGAAGACGATTATACTGCTTTCTAAATGTAGGTTTATTCATTATCGGCATGGGATTTTTTCTTTTGTCTCGATCAGCTAACTGTGGTTCAGGAAATAATATTATTGGTCTTTCTGCCATACATTTTCCTCCTTCTGCTCTTTATTAATCATTTTCTGTGTCTGCCATAATTTCAAAACTTGATTTGTAACTTCCCTAGGATTATCTTGTGGAATGTTTAATACATATTGACGATATATCTCTAATGCTAACTCTTCCGCTTCTGCATAACTCAAGCCTAAAGTTTTCTTTGCAAGAGTGCTTGGTAAAATTCCAAAATCGAATTCTCGTTCCTCTTGAAAATGTTCAAAATACATTTCCAAGTTATTTCTAGTCGGCTTAGGTATTTCTATCTTTACTTGAAATCTTCTCCAAGCAGCTTTATCCAACAAAGTATCATGATTTGTTGCAGCAATCGCAACTACATAGCTGGGTAAAGCATCAATCTGCATTAACAAAGAACTGACAACCCTTTTTATCTCTCCAGTTTCATGTGCATCCCCTCGTTCTTTTCCCAAAGTTTCAAATTCATCAAAGAATAATACACACTTCCTTGTTTTTGCAATTTCAAAAAGTTTCGACAATTTTGATGCAGTTTCACCTAAATATGCCCCTACAATACTTTCATATCGTACTGTTAATAAAGGTACCATCAAAGCCTCAGCTATAGCCTCAGCTAAAGAAGTCTTTCCATTCCCCGGCGGACCTATTAATAATGCCTTATTTCTTGGCTCCAGCCCATAAGATTGAAGAACTTCAGCTCTTAGTTGCTCGTCAATCATACCTTGACAAATATCTTTTACTGTCTGTGGTAAAATCAAATTTTCCATTCTCTTTTGTGGAACCTTCTCCCAAAAAAGACTAGATTCACTCATTCCACCTCTAACAACATTAACGGAACTATTTCGTTCTATCGATTGTTTCTTCTCAATGCTAAGTAAATCTTGTATCTTATTAGCTAAAATTGTATGTTGCTTTGCTCTTTCCTCCGCACATAATGCTTCAGCAGCCTTTCTAAAGTTTATATTATCATTAAGTAATCCATATTTTATCAATTCACACATTAAATCAGCTCTAGCCATTTTCATTCTCCTTTTTAATCTACGAGATATCTTTAACTATATAAATCAATCTTCCAAGTCGGTTGTATCTATAAAATTGTTCTCACAGAAATCAAGAAAACTTTTTACAGCTAGCTTACTTGGTAAGGCTTGCTTATTTTCCCAACGATTGACCGTTGCATAGCTGACATCAAGTGCCTCTGCAAGTTCCTTTTGTGTATAGTTTAATTGTTTTCTTACATTTTTTACAAATTCAGAATATTTCATTTCATCCTCGCTATCTCAAATATAACATTTGCTACATCTATCTCAGAAAATAGTATAACACATGTTACATTTCTTTACAATATTGTTGACATTATCATCTTATAAAATCACCTCTTTCTCTTTTTCTTGTTAGAATTTCGCCTTTCCAATTCTCCTCCTGCAACCTTTGCTTTCATCACCTCCAACTTCGCCTTCAGGGACACTCTTTCTGCAGGTGCATCTGCATACTGTCTGATGCCCTTATCCGATCTTGTACCCACTGTTTTCTCTGCAAGCGTAATATGCTTCGCTGGACGGTCTGCGACCTCTTCTTCGCTCTTTGGAACTTCCGGCTCATCATCCATATCAATTCCGTCATTACCCTTTTCATCCTTATTAAGCAGGGCATTTAATGCAGACAGACGCTCTAACTTCTCCGCAAGCTCCGCTTCCTGTGCAAAGGGTTTGGTTACTTCCACCTTTGCGGTTTCAAGCTGATGCTCCACAGTTTCAAGTTTTGTCTGTGCTTCCATAAGCTGCTTTGGCATAGACTCTAGTGCATGGTTGATACGGGCAATATTTCCAATCGGGTCTGAACCGACTTCCAAATTGTGTGAAAGCTGTTCTTTCAGGTTCATCACAAATTTATGGTTGAATGCATCAAAGGATACTGCCATCTTAAAACCTGCATATTCGCCTATGACCGCAGGAGCATTGACTGTTTTTATTTCCTTGCACATCTCCACAAGGGCTGTTCCGGCTTCTTTTTTGTCCGTATAGAGCTTGTCCCCCACTTTCATGGAAAACTGCTCTTTGTCCACCGTAAGATTTGCTTTCGCAGTCTGAATGTCTGCCTGCATTCCGCTGATACATTCCTTTAAAATTGTAATCTGCTGGGGATAATGCTTTGCAATGTTGTCCTCCAGACGGTATTTCTGACTGGTATGGTTTGCTTTCATGAGCTTTAACTTGGATACCTGAATATCGAGATCCATCTTTTCTTTTATGTAGGGATTGCCGGTTGCCAGAGCCTTGACCTCCGCATAAGTAAGTGCCGCTTCATCCACATCCTCACAGGAACGTACCGGAGATTTACTTGTCATAATCTGACCGATGAATTTCTGCTTGTTCTCAATGAGCTGCCACGAATAACTGTCAAAGGTTCCTTCCGTCACATAGCGGAAAATCTTGACCTTGGGATTAAGATTCCCCTGTCGTAAAATACGCCCTTCCTGCTGTTCAATGTCGGAAGGACGCCACGGACAATCAAGGTTATGGATTGCTATGAGCCTGTCCTGCACATAGGCAATGAGCTTTGCAATGCTGCTGACCGTTGGTACATTGTTTCTCTTTGCCGTAATGCGGACAGAACCACTGATAGCTACAGTGGAGCTGATTGTCAGCTTATTTCCAGACTTCGATACACTCACATTGCTGTCAGAGCTTGAAAAGCTGTAATCGGAAAGGACGCCGTTGCTGTCCGTCAATGTGATGCTGTACTTTCCGTCCTTGTAGGCAAGCTCCTTTGTGATGTCATTCTTACCGCCCGACATAAAGCTCGGAATGGTGTTATGCTCACGCAGCATTGCAACAATCTGGTCATACACTGCCCTTGCTCCGCTGTTGGCATAATTTGAACCGAAGTGCAGGCTGTAAACGGTGGTGCTTGTCTGGTTATATGAGCCTGTGGCTTCACGGCAGCCTGTGACAAACTCCCATACGAGAGTCTGCGTGGCAAGCCATTTTTCATCATCACTTCCCGACAGATTATTTCGGTTGCCCTGATACCCATAGAGCAGGGCAAGCCCAACCGCCTTTTTCTGGTTGGCTGAAAGTGCGTTCCAAGTATCAGAGGAAGCCTTTTTCAAGGTGTTTCCTGTTTTCAGCGGTACTCCCGGCTGAATACAAAACGCATTCTCACCCTCCACAAACATACGGTACTTATAATTTCCCGTTCCGCCTGCGGTATAGCCGCCGATATTCGCACTGGAATTGTACCTCATCGCATTACCGTTGCTGTCATAGGTGTGGGAAAAGGAAATCGTCCCGATGTCACCCGCAGCAAACACCGTCGCAGGCATTATGGATAATGCCGTGACCGCAGCCATTACAAAAGCCGCAGCCTTTTTGAACAATTTAGGGATTTTCATAGTTACCTCCTGTAATTTGGATTGAATATTTTGCCTTACTGACCGAAAAAAGCTGCCCGTTATGGACAGCTTAAAGTATTTCTTTTTTCGGATAGTTACTGGCAGTAGTTAGGGGGTGAGGTGTGGAGAGGGGGAAGCCAAAATAATGGCTATCCACTCAAAAAGGCAGACCTCGCCCTCGGTGTGTGGCTATCTCTCGTGAGCCTTGTTCCGCTGCAAGTGTCGGTTATAAAACTCCAACGCTTTGACAACAAAATCCGTTTCCTGCCCTCTGGGAACAGTCTTGGGAATGAGCTTGGTTATCCTCTCGTCACGGAAAGCAGATTTTTCCTTCTGGTTGGGCTTTTCTTCCTCCATAATGGACTGGATAACCTCGGAAGTGAGCTTGCCGTCTTGGTTATACCTCTTCATTTTGATAGCCTGTGCCAATGACGGGGTAGCATCGTTGTACTCCATTGCTTCAAGCAGGGTGTATTGCTGTTCCTCGGTCAGATAGGAAATTTCAACCGCAGGACGAAAAGCAATCTGCCTTTCATCTACCATTTGCAGGATTTCTGGTACAAGCTCCGTTAGACGGATA
>OIZO01000960.1_pt1 | contig 16855 bp, 13 predicted proteins | sample 1588551 | NCBI WGS metagenome assembly OIZO01 (sample SAMN03283271) | human gut metagenome | biome: human-associated habitat; material: feces | host: Homo sapiens | place: Peru | collected 2012 | reverse complement strand
CATTTCTCTTCACCCATGACCATTATATCATGGATAATAGAAAAAGCCCAGCATTCACTGGACTTTTTCGACACTCTGAGAGTCCGGGTAGCACCCGGACTCTGCTTGCCGGTATCGTTTTGCTCCCTCCTCTTTTATTTGTGTAAAGCATTACAAAATTTAAGTTACAAGCCGTGTAATCATAGACACCTTGGATTATTTATGCTATATTTGTCTTAAATCAATCTTAATTGTCTTTATGCACACAAAATCGTTGCCGCATTTTAGGAGGGATTTCCAATGGATGATAGCAAAAGCGAGTTTTCCAGTGTTTTATCGGATCAGGAAAAGGTTATCTCTCTGTTTCAATTTATTCAAGAATTGAACAAGCTGAAACAGAAGGCGATTCTAAATATTAAGGAATATCCCTGGGAACGCTCCCTCTTGGATATTCCAAATGATCCGGAGAATATCATCCTACGCTACCAAGACCGGGTTGCCGAAGAAGAGCAGGATAAGGACAGTGAGGACAATTTGATTCTCTCCGTCCATAAGCCGGAGTTTCAAAAGTGTCCGCTCCCTGAGGTATCGTTTGAACCCTGGCTAGCACCCGGATGGGACGATTTCCGTGGAGATGCAATTGTCATTCCGTCCATGCCCGGAAAAGAAATTGACGAAGAAACCGGCAATCCCAAAGAAATTTTCTTTGCCGATGACCCCAAACGGCAATCGGAATTTGCACAGTGGTTGGAATCGAGAAAGAAATGGGCAGAACAGCAACGAACCATTTCTCAAACCAGGGACCTGTTCACGGATTTATATCGTCTGTATTTTGAGTTGAAGCGAGAATCCGAAACTGAGGAAATGATTGCGGCAAACGGTTTTATCCAGGATCGGGAGCATCCCGAAGTTTGCCATCCCATTGTGACACACCGTGTTCGTATTGACTATGACGCAGACATGAATACCGTCTCCGTTTACGATGCGCCGCTTCCTTCTGAGCTTTACACAGTTGCTTTTCAGGTAATGGACGGCATCAATCTTGGAGAAATCAATATACTGAATGAGGATTTGAAGAAGAACGATTATCATCCTCTGGACCGTAATGAAACTCCTGGGTTCCTTAAAATTCTCATCCATCAGCTATCCTCTGACAGCACATTCTCTGATACAGGTGTCCCAGCAAATTGGGAGAAGAGCAGCAGGCTGCTTCTCTATCTGAACCCCTGTTTAATTGTTCGCAAGCGTATAGACGGCACACTGAAAGCCATTGAGCAAATTATAGAAAATGTCCAGGAAACCGGTGAAGTCCCCGGACCTATCCGTGATATCGTCAGTGGCGGGACAATGGAAGTGCCCGAGGACTCTACGGAAGAATCCATTGAAGAACAGCTTGCAGCTGTTGGCGGCGAAAGCGTAGATATTCTGCTGTCTAAACCCGCAAATAAGGAACAGCTAAATATTGCCCGTCGTATTGAACAGTACAACGCTGTCCTGGTGCAAGGCCCTCCAGGCACCGGCAAGACACACACCATTGCAAATCTCTTGGGGCACTTTCTCGCCCAGGGAAAAAGCATTTTGGTAACAAGCTATACATCTAAGGCGCTTCGTGTTTTGAAAGAAAAAAATAAGTCCCGGGCTGCAAAACCTGTGCGTCTCCATGTTGGATGACTCTAACGTAGACATGGAGCGTTCTGTCAATGGCATTACGGACTATATGTCACAGACAACCGCTGGGGACATACAGAAAGAAATGACCAATCTATCCGAAACGCGCAAGGACATCATCAAACAGCTGGCCTCTACCCGAAAAAAACTCTTTACTTTGATTCAGCAAGAATGCAGCACAATTGTATATAACGGCGAGGAATTGTCTCCGTCCGCAGCTGCACAGTTTGTCGTGGCGCATTCTGATGATTTATCCTATATTCCAGGGAAAGTACGCGTCCCATCATTGCTGCCCCTTTCTTTTGAACAATTGACAAATCTATATCGCAGTAATGGCAATCTGACAGAAGCAGATGAGCAAGAACTTGAGTGCGGGCTTCCGTCACCGGAAGAAATTGCATCTCCGGAAGCATTTGAGCAGACTGTCAAGCAGCTTACCTTTGCGCAAAGGCAACTGGATACCATCTCATCCCGAAATGGCTGGACGATTACGGCTTCCGACTCATCTTCTGTAGAAGTTTCCGGCAGCTTTGGCATAATTACGCTGACACAGCCGCCAATCAATGAAGTGCGGGAATTGAAGGATCATATTCGTTCCATTGGAAGAATTGATAAATGGATGCAGCAGGCCGCTGTTGACGGGAAAGCCGGTGGAGCCTATCGGCAGCGCTGGCTGACGCTCATTGCCCAGATTCAAGCCGTCTGTAAATGCTCCGAGTCCGTCTTGGCGGAACAATTCGGACAAGATGTTGAAATTCTCGATGCATCCAGCGTACAAAAAGAAACTCTGGAAACAATAAGGAGGATTCTTGCAGAAAAAGGGAAGATCAGTAAACTGACACAGATGCTTCACAAGGAGTATGCTGTTGCCCTGGAGTGCGCAAAAATCAGCGGTCACTTCATTCAAACGGCACAAGACTGTGACCTGGTGCTCCATCAGCTCGAGCTGTTGGAGCTACGCGGAAAGTGCGCTAAATATTGGGATGTTCTAATGACAAGTACCGGGATGCCTGCTTTCTTTGATTTAGACCGCCAGTGCCCCGAAACAATCGCGGATAATTTGATTCCGGAAATCCAGCGTGCTCTCGACTGGTATCAAGAAGACTTCACGCTCCTTGTGGATAAAATGGAAATGATCGGCATCCCCGGAGATGTTCTATTTGCCGCAAATCCTTTGGATTCCGATTACGCCGCTGCCGAAAAGCAGTTTTCTGCCATTGCTACAATACTTCCACAGTTGTGCGAGCTTTGTGAGGCAATTCATCAAAGCAGTCAATGCCGCATTGCGCTGGATAAGGAAACCGCCATCCTCATGTCCGGTAAAAGAGGCAGTAGCCATCTTTGCAAAAATCTCCGAGCTTCCATCGAATCCTTAGACGGAAATTCCTATGCAGAAAACTACGCCGCATTGAAACAGGCATATGAAAAGTATACGCTGCAAAACAATCGGGAAAACCTGCTCAAACAGCTGGAGCCTGTTGCCCCAGACTGGGCTGATGCCATCCGGCAGCGCATAGACATCCACGGTGAGAGCAGTGTTCCCGCCTCTATTGAGGATGCCTGGAAATGGAAACAACTCCAAGGAATCCTCGAAGAGATCACGGCAGAACCTTTCCAGGAACTTCAAGCAAAGAGTCTTTTGCTAAGCAAGAAATATCGTGAGGTCACTGCGCTTTTTGCCGAAAAGTGTGCGTGGTATCATTTGCTGCTCCGCACAGAAAGCAATATCACTATGCACCAGGCGCTACAGGGCTGGAAACTCACCGTCAAACGAATTGGCAAAGGTACTGGCAAAACTGCACCGAAGTTAAAAGCCGAAGCCAGAAAGTTGATGAGCCAGTGCCAGTCCGCAGTGCCCGCCTGGATCATGCCCATCAACAAAGCTTTGGAAAGTCTGAATCCCAAAGAAAACAAATTTGATATTGTTATCATTGATGAAGCCAGCCAATCCGATATTTCTTCTCTGGCAATCCTGTATATGGGCAAAAAGCTGATCATTGTAGGTGATGATCAGCAGGTCAGTCCAATGGCGGTTGGTGTTGACAGTCTGAAAATGGACGCATTGGAACAGATGTATCTTCATGGAAAAATTCCCAATGCACAGCTCTACAATGCAAAAACTTCCATTTACGACATCGCCGCAACAACCTTTAAGCCTTTGATGCTTCACGAGCATTTTCGCTGTGTCCCGGAAATCATCGGCTTCAGCAATATGCTGTCTTATGAGTATCAAATCAAGCCTTTGCGGGAAGCCAGCAGCAGCAATCTTCTTCCCGCCGTTGTGAATTATCGCGTGGATGCCGGTCAGCGTGACGGGAAGAACAAAGTGAACATCCCGGAAGCCAAGGCTATTGTTGCCTTAATGCGTGCCTGCATAGAACAGCCAGAGTATGCAGGGAAGACATTCGGTGTCATATCTCTGCTTGGTGATGCGCAATACCAGCTGATTCAAAAAGAAATTGACGCATCCATTCCCCCGAAAGAAATCATCCGGCGGAATATTCTTTGCGGTAACTCAGCAAATTTCCAGGGCGACGAGCGAGATGTTATTTTCCTGAGTCTGATTGACAGCAAAGATATTGGCGCTCCTGGCCCACTTCATCTGCTGAACTATGGTGTAGATGATTCTAATCGGAAACGCTACAATGTCGCAGCAAGCCGCGCCAAAGATCAGCTTTGGGTCGTTCACTCTCTGGATGCTGCCAACGATTTGAAACCCGGAGATATTCGAAAGCAGCTCTTGGATTACTCCGCCAATCCGCAGGCTTTTGAGTACAAACATGAAGAAATTAGATCTGCCGCCGAATCCGAATTTGAGGTGTCCGTCGCAACTTCTCTGTCTGACCGTGGCTATCATCTCATTCAACAATGGGAAGTCGGAGGCTATCGAATCGACATGGTTGCTGTCTACAGGCACCAAACAGTTGCTATAGAGTGTGACGGCGAAAAATTTCACAGTGGAGATGCCAAAATTCGCGAAGATATGGAACGACAAGCCATCTTGGAACGTCTCGGCTGGCGCTTTATCCGCATCCGCGGGAGTGAATATTACCATGCCCCAGCCCAGACAATTGAGCGGGTCATCCAGAAATTAACTGAATACGGAATCGAACCAGAAAATACCAATTCGCCTATCTCTTCCGATCGTGCATCCGAATTGTCATCCCGTGTGAAAAAAAGGGCTGCTCAAATTTTGTCTGATGTCGCTGAGAATTCCTATGATGATTCTGTAATAATCGAAACCGCACTGAATTCAAAATCTCTGGAGCAGCTGCCAAACTTAGACACTCAATCTGATACCCGGTACGAAACTGTAGACCGCGCCTCCTCTCCCGCACCCGCAGTCCCTGCGTTCAAGCCCAAAGCAAAACCCAATATCGCCGCCAAGCCACAAGTCAAAATTGCTGAGAAAGAGCCTGCTGTGGACACTAAAAAGGTTCCCACTATTCTGCGTGAACCAGTTCTTATTCCGGGTGTATCTGGCCCCAGGGTACTGCCTGAGGCAGTTGAACAGCAAGTCATTCCAGGTATGGAGCAAGAGCCGTCCAAACGTGTGAACACAAGCAGCAATATTATTGATTTTCTAAAAAGGCGAGATGTACACTTTGTCGATAAACGCAGCAACGGCGGCGCTTTGTGGCTGATCGGCGGAAGTGAACTCAAGCCAATCATTTCAGAGGCCGAAAAGCTTGGCATTCGATTCCATTTCAAGGAAGCTGGTGGAAAGGCAACCAAAGGAGCCCCAGGTTGGTGGGCAAAATGATTTATGCGAAAAGGAGATTTTATTATCCGCGCGTTGTAAAGGGATATTTCATATTGAGTTTTTGCGCCAGCAGCGCCGGTTTGATGCCGGGCTGCTGGCACTTATTTTTCTCTGTTCCGGTTCATCAAACTCTTGTGGGGACGGTTCCCAAACTGTATTACAATTTATCCGAATACCGATAAATTGGAGGTTTGTATCATGGAATATGGGTATATCCGGGTTTCTACAAGAGAGCAAAATGAACAGCGGCAGCTTATTGCAATGCAGGAGTTTGGGATTCCCCAAAACCGAATCTACATGGATAAGCAATCCGGAAAGAACTTTGAGCGGAAGAACTACAAGAAAATGGTCCGGAAACTAAAAAAGGACGATACCCTGGTAGTAAAGAGCATCGACCGGCTGGGGCGGAATTATGAGGAGATCCTGGAGCAGTGGCGGATCATCACCAAGGAAAAACAGGCAGCCATCGTTGTGCTGGATATGCCCCTGCTGGACACCCGGCAAAACCGGGACCTGACCGGAACGCTGATTGCGGACATTGTTTTGCAGCTTTTGTCCTATGTTGCCCAAACGGAACGGGAGTTTATCCGGCAGCGGCAGGCGGAGGGGATCGCCGCGGCAAAGCGAAACGGAGTGAAATTTGGGAGAAAACCTATAGAGCGGCCCGCGGCGTTTTGCGAAATCCGAAAGCAGTGGCAAGACAAAAAAATATCCGCCAGGGCGGCGGCCAAACAGTTGGGAATCACCCACAGCACCTTTTTGAGATGGGTAAAGGAAAGCAACGGATGAAAAAGTACAGTTTGCGAACCGCACAGAAATCAACCGATATAACCGTCTTTCATTATATCTATTTAACAAACAAATTACAAGTACTTCGTGGATAATAAACTGTACATTATCTTCCGATACCGCACAGGAGAACAGGGGTATTGGAGGGAAAGCATGCAATGATTCCGTCAGTCCAGAAAGAGACAACGATTCCGTTTGAATCATTTTATGGGCAGTACATACAGCAAGTTCGCCGCTATCTCTCCGGTAAGATGGGCAATACGCAGGATGTAGAGGATCTGACATCGGAAATTTTTGAATACTGTTTTCGCCAGTACCATACGTTTGATCCCGGAAAAGCATCTTTAAGAACATGGCTGTATGTGGTTGTCAACAGCCGCTATAAAAATTACCTTCGCTCCCGGCGGTGTTTTGAAGACATTGAGGACTATATGGAGTTTACGGCCTCAGATGAAACACCAATGGAGCAAGCCGTTGAGCTAGACTGTGAGCGTGAACTCCTGGCCAGAGCCCTGGAGCGGTTGCCTCAAAGGCAGCGGGAAATCGTTGTTCAGAAGTATTTCTTGGAAAAAAGTGCAGCGGAAATTGGCAAGGAACTGGGAATGACACAGGTGAATGTAAGAGTCCAGCTATATCGGGCTCTCCAGCAAATGAAGGCTTTTATGCAATCAGAGATATAGAAGAAAAGAGGAATTATCATGGCAGAACTGTACAGAAAATCATCTTTGGAGCGAATTTCTTCACCGGATCAGCTGGATACGATGCTGAAAATATCCTCCCCAATGTCCTGGCTGGCCCTGGCGGGGGCAACAATGATCGTGGTGATCACCATTGTTTGGGCATTTATCGGCCGGATACCTATGACGGTGACCACTACCGGGATCGTGACGAGCCCGGACGGCACCAATGCGGTGTATTCCAATACGGCGGGTACAGTAACAAAGGTATTTGTGGCCCGAGGGGATAAAATCTACGAAAAGGATGTCCTGATGGAAGTGGAAACGGACCGGAAGGAAACGGTTCAGATCCTGTCCGATCAGGTGGGATTCGTTGGGGAAATCGTGGCACCCGAAGGATCTATCATTACCCCGAACAGCGAGGTGCTGCGGCTGAGTCCCAATACAGGCAGCCACCAGGTGGTGGTGTGCTACGTTTTGACCGCAGATGCACAGAAAATCAAGCGTGGAGACAATGCCTACATTTCTTTGTCTTCCTCTGACAGCAAAAGTTACGGACATATGGTTGGCCGGGTCATTAATATTGATGCCGGTGCAGCCTCTCAGAATGCTCAGAAGAAGGTTCTTGGCAGCGAAAACAACCTGAACAAAAGCTTTTCTTCCGACGGAAAGGCAGTAACGGCGGTCACCTGTGAGCTTTATCCCAGCGACAGCTCTGTAAGCGGATATTTCTGGTCCAACACCAAGGGAGACCAGTTGGCAGTGAATAACCGGGACATGTGCAGCGTTAAAATCATCACCAAACAGGTTAAGCCCATTGAGAAGCTGTTTGAGAAGCTGTTTGATCTGTGGGAGGGAAAGAAATGAGCGGCTACGCAAAGACTCCCACTGTCTTTCAGATGGAAGCAACGGAATGCGGTGCGGCATCGCTGACGATGATTTTCGCCTACTACGGAAAACACCTGCCCCTGGAGCAAATGCGCATCGAAACCGGCGTATCCCGGGATGGCTGTGTGGCAGGCAACATCATGCGGGCGGCGAAGAAATACGGATTTGAATGTCACGGATACCGGAAAGAGCTGGATGGGCTGATGAAGCTGCCGGTACCTTCGATCATTCACTGGAATTTTAACCACTTTGTGGTGTTTGAAGGCATTAAGGGAAAGTATGCCTATCTGAACGATCCGGCAGTAGGGCATAGAAAACTGACGATACAGGAACTGGACGAGGGTTTTACCGGTATCGTGCTGACTTTTGCTCCAACGGCGGAATTCCGAAGGGAAAAGAAGCAGGGAACCTTTTTCCCGTTTTTGAAGCGGCGGTTAAAGGGTCGGGTGGGCGTGCTGGTGAAGCTTGTCTATGTGGGTGTGCTTCTGTTTTTCCCGGGACTGATCCTTCCTGTACTGTCCCAGACCTTTATTGATGATGTACTGTGTAACGGTTACAAAGACTGGTTGACAAAGATCCTGGTCTTTATGGGCAGCTGCATCGTGTTCAAAGTTGCCCTCTCCTATTATCGCAGTATGCTCTTGCAGAAGCTGAAAAGCGTGATGTGTACCATATCGGGGACGCAGTTTCTGACCCATATGTTTCAGCTTCCGATCACGTTTTTTGACCAGAGATACACCGGTGATCTGGTATCCAGAATCCAGAATAATAAAGACGTGGATAATTTCCTGGCGGGAGATTTTGCCGAGACCTTTCTGAATATTTTGATTGCGCTGTTCTATCTGGTGGTGTTGTTTTTATACAGCTGGCAGATGACCATCGTTGGCATCGTCAATATTGTCCTGTGTGTGGGAATTGTCATGCTCAGCAATAAGACTGTGGCGGAATCCTCCGTAAAAATGCAGATGACCGGTGGTAAACTCTACGGTGCTGTGTGTGCAGGCCTGACCATTACAGATACCATCAAAGCCTCCGGCGTGGAGGCGGAGTACAGTGCCCGTATTTTGGGCCATCAGGCAAAGAATGCGGCGCTGGATCAAAAATTGAACCGATTCCAGCAGCTAGTGGGCAGCATTCCGGATGCCGTTGGGAAATTGTCAGATGTGGCGCTGCTGCTGATCGGCGGCTATCTGGTAATTCGGGGGGACCTGACCATGGGTATGCTGACGGCGTACAACTCCCTGTTTGATTCCTTCTGCCAGCCGATCAATTCCGTGGTGAATTTTATTCGCAGCTTGCAGATTACAAAATCCAATATTTGCCGAGTGGAGGATATTGAAAAGTACGATGTAGATCCCAGCTATCTGGTGGAGCAAAAAGGCAGTACCGCTGGGGGAAAGCTCTCCGGCAGAGTTGAACTGCGGGATGTTTGCTTTGGATACAGCCGCCTGAAACCGCCTCTGATCGAGAACTTCCATTTTACATTGAACAGCGGTGAGTCCATAGCCTTTATCGGTGCTTCCGGAAGCGGCAAGTCTACAGTCTCCAAGGTCATCAGCGGCCTGTATCAACCCTGGCAGGGGCAGGTGCTGATGGACGGAAGACCTACCGATGAGATACCCAAGGCGGTGATGAACGCCAGCGTATCGACCGTGAGCCAGAAAATCACGCTGTTTTCCGGTACGATCCGAGACAACCTTTCCATGTGGAATCCTGCCATTTCAGAGGAGGATATGGAGCAAGCGGCCAAGGATGCCTGCATTTATGACTTTATTATGCGGCAAAATGGCGGGTTTAACTATGTTCTTACGGAAAATGCGGCCAACCTGTCCGGTGGACAGCGGCAGCGGATGGAAATTGCCAGAGCTTTGGCGACCAATCCGACAATTCTGATCATGGACGAAGCCACCAGTGCTTTGGACCCCATTGTAGAAAAGCAGGTGCTGGATAATATTCGGGCAAGAGGCTGTACCTGTATCGTTGTAGCCCACCGGTTAAGTGCCGTTCGGGACTGCAATGAGATCATTGCCATGGCCAACGGCAAAATCGTACAGCGTGGTACCCATCGGGAGCTGTTGGAGCAGGATGGGTTCTACCGGTCCTTTGCCAACGCTTGATGGAGGACGAATATGGCAAATCAATTTGATATAAAACTGGATGGGAGCACATCAGAACAGGCCCTTGTTGCGCTGCAAAGTCCCCAGGCAATGCTGACGGAGAACAGCATGGATGCCTATCGGGTCTTGCACGGTGGGGTGATTGTCTATCTGGTTCCCGTAAAAAAAGGAACGATTGACCGCAGAAAAAAGGTGGCAGAGGTTTCCGAGGGGGAGATTTTTCCGGCCTACTGCTACCGTGACCCCAACTTTGAGATGTGGAAGTTCCTGGTGGTTCCAAAATCCGGCTTTGCGGAGCTGGAATATTGGAAGGGTGGCAGCACAACGCCGTTGAAGCGAAACTTTATCCGGAACTGTGGCATTCCCAAATTTGAGGAGGAGGGCTTTGATCGCTGTCTGGAGGAGTTTTATCTGGGGCAGTCCCTGAAAGACGAGGGCTTTATCGTCCATTCGGAGATTGCCAAGAAGGTGGTCTCCGGGGAGACGGCGGCAACCATCATCAGCATTGCGGAGGCCGGGGAGAGCGCACCGGTACAAGGCTCGGATACCTATCGGGTATTTGCCCGGGGCTGCAGTGCTGCCGGTATCGAAATTGCTTCCGAGCAGCGGATACGGTCTTGCTGTGGGGAGGAACCGGCGGTTCCGGATGTGGCGAGACTTTCCAACTTCACCTGTCGGCAGGTCCTTCTGGAGCCCAAATGGTATCATCAGGAATGCGGTGTGCTGCTTGGAACCATGGGAAAGAAAAATGTGGCCATGTATCCCCGAAAGGGAAAGCAGTATATGCTGTACGACGGAGACCAGGAATACCGGATCACAGCGGAAATGGCCGGAGAGATCTCGCCGAAGGCCTATAGCATCGGTCGGGCTCTGCCCAGGACCAAGCTGACGGGAAAAGACCTGTTCCGGTTCTGTAAAAAGAGCATTCCGAGGAAAAGCATTACGGCGTTGGTACTGCTGGGGTTGGCCAGTACACTGATCGGAATCCTGCTGCCGACGTTGAACCAGAAAATCTATGATGAATACATTGCCCTGGGCGATTTTGGCATGGTGGTGCAGCTGTGTGTGCTGATCGGAAGCTTTATGCTGGGAAATGTATTTTTCAGCATGGTGAAAAAGCTGACGGAGTATTCGGCATCCTGCCATGTGAATTACGATTTGCAGAATGCCGTTTACTGGCGGATATTTCAACTGCCCGAGAGCTTTTTCCGGGGATATGACAGCGGCGATCTGGCCCAACGGCTGGGACAGGCAGGGTCTGCGGCGGGCCAGGTGGTTACGCAGGTCACCGGGGCAGGCTTTGGCATGGTGTTCTCCCTGTTCTATCTCTGGCGGATGATCAAGTATTCCGGAAAACTTACGGTGTGGGCGCTGGTCATGTCGCTGATATTTGCGGTTCTGCGTTATTTCCTGGAAACCCGCTCCCTGCGCTATGAGACCTTGCAGGTGGAAACCAACGGCAAGGCTGTAGCGAAACTGTATCAGTATCTGGGCGGCGTAGACAAAATCCGTATGGCCGGTGCGGAGGAACGGGCAATTCTGGAATACCTGATCCCCTTCACCCAGGAGCAGAAGTATGAAATGCAGGAGAAGCGGATCACGGCCATTTCCGAAACCCTGGCGGATGTGGCAACTTATCTGTTCTCCATGGTGCTTTACTTCGTTATTATCAAGAAAAAGCAGGATATTTCTGTGGGTAATTTTATGGCCTTCAATTCCGCCTTCGGTGCGTTTTCCTCGGCCATGATGGAACTGGTAAAGGGCACAATGACGGTCTACCGTCTGAAGCCGACCTATACCCGGCTGAAACCGATTCTTGATACCCAACCGGAGGATGACGGACAGAAGCAAATTGTCCAGTCTCTGGAAGGCGGCATTGAGCTGGAGCATGTAAGCTTTGCCTACAGTCCGGAAACCGGCAATGTATTAAACGACATTTCCATGCAGGTCCACCCCGGGGAGTATTTGGCTATTGTAGGGCCTTCCGGCTGCGGAAAATCCACGCTTCTAAAGCTGCTGCTGGGCTTTGAAACACCTACACAGGGAAAAATCCGCTACGACGGGCAGAATATTTCCGGGTTGGATGCCCACTCCCTGCGCCGGAATCTGGGGGTCGTCCTTCAGGATGGGAAGTTGATTGCGGGAAGCATTTACGACAATATTACCATCACCTGTCCAGGGGCGACCATGAAGGATGTCAACGAGGTGATCGAGGCCGTGGGCCTGAAAGCGGACATTGACCAGATGCCCATGGGTGTTCAAACGGTGCTCAGCGAATCCGGAAATACCATTTCCGGCGGGCAGCAGCAGAGGATCCTGATTGCCCGTGCCATTATGAGCAAGCCTCAGATCCTGTTCTTTGATGAAGCTACCAGCGCTTTGGACAATCTGACCCAGGCCAAGGTGTGCAAGAGTCTGGATGCCATGCACGTGACCCGGGTGGTGATCGCCCATCGGCTCAGTACCATCCAGAATTGCGACCGGATTTTGGTCTTTAACAAGGGACAGATCCAGGAGGAAGGCAATTTTGAAAGCCTGATGGCGCAGAAGGGGCTATTTTACAGTATGGCAAAGCGGCAAATTGCGGAGGAGAACGGATGAACTTTACAACGGAAATAAAAGAAGATCAGATTCTTCTGAAAGAAAATGACGAAACACTGTGCTGGCTGAAAGAAACCCTGTCTCAGGGCAGTGTGTTGGTGGAATTGGGTGGAAAGCTCCGGGGGGATACGGCCTACGTATTTCTGGACGAATTGAATGCGTTGGCCTCCGTGAAAATGGATATTACATTGGATCTATCCCAGATCACCTATCTTTCCAATGCCCATATCCAGGCATTCTTAGTGGTACAGCGGTCTCTGGACCAGAAAGAGAAAGCGCTTGTATTGAAGAATCTGTCCCCGCAGGCCAAGGCGGCACTGGATAGTGTAGGGGCATCGGTGCTGTTCGATGTCCGATGAAGGAGGAAGTACCATGAAATGCAGAGCCACACCCTACCAGGGTCAGGAACCATTTGCGTTTTTCAGCTACTGTCACAAGGATAGTAACCGCGTGTATCCGCTGATCGAGGAACTGACGGAGTTGGGCTACCGGATCTGGTTTGACGAGGGAATCGGTATCGGAGACGAATGGCCGGAGATTATTGCAAGAAAATTAGAGGAATGCAATACATTTCTGGTAGCCATGACTCCGAATTACTGCTGTTCCCACAACTGCAAAAATGAAATGACCTATCAGGTAGAGGACCAGAAGCCCATGCTGCCGCTGATGATGGAGGACTTCCCTTTAAGCGGCGGTATCAAGCTGCAGCTGGCGGGTACTCAGTACCTTCGGCTGTTTGACCACAGCCCGGCAGACTGGGCGGGGCTCATCACAAACTCCGGAATGCTGGCGGCCTGTAAAGGGGCACCCCTGTCCCTGCGGCCGAAGACACCGGAGCCGCCAGAGACACCGGAACAGTCAATGCTCAAAAAGCCACCGGAGTCGAAAGACCTGCGGCAGACGGAGGGCGAAGAAATCTTTGCGGTGTGCCTGGAAACGGGAAAACTCCTTTTTGGAAGACAGGGCCGGGTGGTGCTGACCCCTGGACAGCAGGAGCCGGGGCCGCGGGTACAGATGCAGGAGGGAATGTTCCTGGTTGAAAATCTGGGGCAGAATGCGTTCACTGTTGAAGGTATTACAGTGGAACCCGGCCGGACGGTCCAACCGGCCTGTGGCAGCCCCATCTATACGGATACGGGAAGCTATCTGCCGCTCTGCCAGTCGGAGGTAGAGCAGCTGCGGGGTTTAGGCTGCCTGCGATACCTACAGGCAGACCAAACCGGTGAAGTACGTCTGATTGGCACCGAACCCATGCTTCTGGGCAGGAAATATCCCTGGCATCAGGAAGTGCTGTCCGACCACGGGGTCAGCCGCCGTCATGCGGAAATTCTGCCGGATGGTGACAGCGGCAAGGTGTTTTTGAAGGATAGTTCCAAAAACGGGACCTTTGTCAATGATCAACAGATAACCGATGTGGTAGAACTCGCAGACGGGGATCGGCTGACTATATGGAATGCGGAATTCCATTACTGTCTGCGGCCTCTGGATACCGGCGATGAAGAACGGGAACAGGCCTACGACCAGGTATGTTTGCTGCTGGAACAGGAGCAAACCCCACAGAGTATTGCCCAGGCAGAGCGGCTTTTGTCACAGCTGGGAGATTTCCGGGACTGCGGCAGACTGCAATTGCATTGCAAGCAAAAGCTGGAAGCGATCCGGCAGGAGCAGCTGCGGCAGCAGGAGGAGCTGTATTGTCAGGCCCGGGCGGATTTGAAATCCGGGGACTATGGTCAGGCCCAGGAGAAACTGGAACAGCTGCAGGACTACCGGGATGCCGGGGAACTGCTGAAAAAATGTGCGGAACTGGCTGCCGAGGCGGAAGAACGGACCTACATCGACAAAGCAGACGAGATAGACGAAAAGACCATTTGCAACACGGTAAAGCTGCCGCCCAAGGAGCTGCTTCTGCTGGTGGATTTGGCAACAGGCCAGGTGTTCCGTGGAAAATATCAATCCACGGTGATTGGCCGGAAGTTCAATCAGTGCGATATTGCCTTCCCGGACAACGGCTGTATGAGCCGCCGTCATGCGGAGCTGTTCACCCTGAAGGGGAAGCACTATCTCCGGGATTGCAACTCCTCCAACGGTACCCGGCTGAACGGACAGGCACTGGAACGGGGGCAGACCCAGGAAATCGGAGACTTCGCCCTGCTGAATCTGGCAGACACCCAATTGCTGGTAGCCTATGACCAATATGCTGCCTGGCTGCAAAAGCAGGAAAACGTGACATATCTTGAGAATATGGCCCAGGAAATGCTGGTCGTCGGCGGAAAAACACGGTATGAGTTCCAGATTGAAGACCCGGATGCAACGGTGCGTGATGGGGAGACTGCCCGGCGCTGTTGCGGAGAATTCTGGCAGGATGGGGACGGGGCATGGCTGGAACCCCGATATGACAATGATGTTCTTTTGAACGGACAGATGCAGGAAGCGGGGAACCCAATTCAACTGAAGGACGGAGACCTACTGCGCATCGGGGATGCGGATTACCGTTTCCGGTCCGTTCATATGGTATTTCTGTAGAATGAGGAAGCAAAGAAGGGATGCGCAATGAAAAAAAAACTGCTTGTGCTGACATTGACCGGGGCGCTGCTGCTCACCGGCTGCGCCGGACTGAAAACACGCCAGCCCAGAGAGGGTGACCTGCCCGGCTTGGAGTACACCAGACCGGAATCGGAGAAGGTCCAGAATCGGGAATCCATCAAGACCCTGAAAAGCCAGGGAAAGCTATCTGACGGCCTGGACTATTTTCTCTATGCGAACAACGAATTGGAAATCAGCGGCGGGACTCTGACCAGCCGTCTGAAATCCGAAAAACCTTTGGCAGAGGCACTAAAGGATGTAACGGTGCTGACACTGAATGTGGAGGCTGTGGGAGAGGCGGCCTGTGCGGATTTGACGGTGATCCAGACGGTGAACCTGGGGCCGACGGTAAAAACCATTGGCGACAGTGCTTTTGCCAAGTGTACCGCTCTGGGGACCATTCAGTTCCCGGCATCGGTGACCACCGTTGGCAGCTATGCCTTCCAGGGCTGTAGCTCCCTGTGGAGTGCGGATATTCCCGGCTCTGTCACGGAGATGGGGGCCTATGTTTTTGCCGGCTGCGACTCTCTGCGGGCGGTGGAAATTGATGGGGATGTGTTTGAATCCGTTTTTGCCGACTGCACGGCTTTGCGGGAAGTGACCTTTACGGAGAACTGCCGCATCATCCATGCCGGAGCCTTCCAGGGCTGCACCGGCCTGCGCAGCCTGAATCTGGGCAGTGCTGTAGAGCGCATCGAGCGCCAGGCCTTTTCCGACTGCGAAAAGCTGAGCTACATCTATTTCCCCAAGAGCCTGACCTACATCGGCCACCTGGCCTTCTCCGGTGTGCAGAATATCAGCAATGTGGAATTTGAGGACAAAAACGCCTATCGCCTGTGCAAACGGGAGACAGACTACGCCAAACGGTCTAACCTGCCGAATTTCTATCCGCTTTATAAAAAAGAAAAAGAACAATGGGAAAATGGCTGAAATGCTGTAACGATTGGGAGGGTGCTGTGTATATAAGAGCGTAAGACGCAGCGGGAGAAACCGCGGCGGAATAAAAAGGAGGAATCGATATGGAAAAAATGCAGGAAAAGCTACAAAAGCTGGTGGATGATCCGACGTTTCGGGAAGAGATGGAGGCAGTCCAGTCCCAGGAGGAAGCCGTTGCATTGCTGGAACGGTATGGCGTAAGCCTTTCTCCGGAGGAGATTTCTGCACTGAATGCCGAGGGAGAACTGGATGAAACCGCCTTGGATGGCGTGGCAGGGGGTTCATGGCTGGCAGATTTCTGGAGGAGATTAGGTCCAATAATAGGTGGTCCTATTTGGGGGCCGAGGCCACGTTCGCCCAAGAAAAGATGGTGATTATCTGCTGCAACTTGAAATTTCCTGGTGCTGATTACGAGATGAGAAGCAAAATTGAGAAATCAATTTGCGATATATGAAAGGGGTAAACAAAAATGACTGAAGAAAGAATGAACCAGATCGTAGATGCTATCCTGGCGAAGGGCGACGAGGCACAGGCCTTGTTTGATATGGAACCGGAGGCTGCTGCGAAGGAGTTGACCAGCGGCGGCTTCCCTGTAACTGCCGATGAGCTGGTTGAACTGGGCGAGGCCGTCAATAAGGCAAAGCTCTCCGGAAATGCCGAGGGTGAGCTGAACGAAAGTGACCTGGATGATGTGGCCGGCGGCTGCTGGGGCTGTGTCTATAAGATCGTAAAATATGCAATCAAAGTGATTTGGGATAAGCACGGCAGAAAGAAGTAATAACAGGCGTAGCCTCCATTGTGAACCGCTCCCTGTCAAGTAGACAGACGAAAAAACAAAATGTTTTCTCCAGGAT